>Ga0209913_1000240_pt1 | contig 54676 bp, 52 predicted proteins | sample PersoiDNA2013203_FD_185805 | JGI IMG/M metagenome (GOLD analysis project Ga0209913, IMG submission 185805) | Permafrost soil microbial communities from the Arctic, to analyse light accelerated degradation of dissolved organic matter (DOM) -... | ecosystem: Environmental > Terrestrial > Soil >...
CCCCCTAAAGCCCATCCGCAATCCGGCTGGGTGCTGCCATTAGGGGTGAAACACTACCTTGAACATTCTTGACCTCGACCACAGCCTTACGGGTCAGGCGCCGATTGCCCGGCGTTTGGCCAGTGGTCATGCCACCCGTCTCGACTTACTGGACCTGGGCCCGAAACTGCGCCTGTGGTCCACCGAAAAAACCTGGAAGCGTTTCACCGAACGCCTGGCGGCGCGGCCCCGGCCCACGGATGCGCGGCCGGAAATCCTGTTTGTCGGCTCCGGTGATTATCACCACCTGACGCCGGCATTTCTCGCCGACCTGAAAGAACCCATCAGCCTGATCCACTTCGACAACCACCCCGACTGGGTCCGCTTTGCGCCCAAGCGTCACTGCGGTTCGTGGGTCAACCGCGCGCTGAAGATGCCGGCGGTCAAGCGCATCGTCACCCTTGGCCCATGCAGCGATGACCTGCATAACCCGCAGCTGCGCGGTGGCAACCTCGGCGCCCTCAAGCGCGGGCAATTGCAGCTGTTCCCGTGGCAGCACCCGCCTTCGAAAGTCTGGGGTCGGGTCGGCGATGGCGCCGGCCACCAGCAGCAGGAAAACTACCTGCACTGGCGCAATCTGGCGGAGCTGGACTGGGCCGCATTCCTTGAGCAAATGATCGCCAGCCTGCCCACCGAAGCCATCTGGATCACCATCGACAAAGACGTGCTGGCCAGCGAAGACGCGGCCACCAACTGGGACCAGGGCGGCATGCGCCTGAGCCATCTGCTCCAGGCCCTGCGGGCCTTGGCGGCGCGCAAGCGGATCATTGGTATCGACGTGTGCGGCGAGTTCGCCAAGCCCGTGTTCAGTAACGCCTTCAAGCGTTGGGAGGCCAAGTCCGACCAGCCGCCGGCCGAGCGCTGGAGCGCCGAGGACTTGCAGCGCAATGCTGCGACCAACGAAGCCCTGATCAACCTGTTTGAGGAACTGTTTCCGTGACTTTGACCGTGGTGTTGCTGGTGGCCTTTTCCATCGTGCTCGATGTGGTCGGCCAGCTGTTTTTCAAGATGGGCCTGGACCGTTTGCCGGAGTTGGAGGGCGGCTTTCGCCTGAACGCCTTCTGGGGCCAGGTGTTCAATGCTCCGTTGTTGTGGGCGGGGCTCGGGGCCTACGCCATTGAGTTTTTCGTCTGGCTTGAAGCCTTGTCCCGCGCGCCGCTGAGCCTGTTGTTTCCGGCGGCGGCCCTGGCTTATTGCGGGGTGGTGCTGGCGGGCAAGGTCGTGCTGGGGGAAACCGTCAGCCGCAGGCGTTGGATGGGCACGCTGGTGATTACCTTCGGCGTGATGTTAGTAGCGATTGGAGGGGGTCAGGCATGAGTACGCAGAATATTGATCAGGGCTGGTTGCACGAACGTCTTGGCACCGTGGTGTTGTGGGCCTTGCTGATCTGCACCGAGAGCGCCGGGCAGCTGTTTACCAAGGTCGCCGGTGACCAACTGGGGCAGATGGATTTCAACTGGCTGTGGTTGTCCGAAGTGGCGCGCAACCCTGGGATTCTGGCGGCGATTGCCAGTTACATCAGCGCGTTTTTCGTGTGGATGCTGATCCTGCGGCGCAGCAGCCTGTCCCTGGCGTTTCCGCTGAGTTCGCTGGTGTTTGTGGTGGTGTTGCTCGGTTCGTGGCTGGGGCTGGGGGAACACATCAGCCTGCTGCACTGGGTGGGCGTTGCGGTGATTATCGTCGGGATCGTGTTGTTGGCCGAAGGCGAGGAGCAGTGAAGGTATCGCGATGAAATACTGGCCCCATGTGGGAGGGGCGGTGCGACGATTCGACTTGCCCCCGATAGCGGTAGATCAGTCCCGTATGCATTGGCTGACCCTGCGCTATCGGGGGCAAGCCCCCTCTCACATTTTTATCGCACCGCCCCTCCCAGATTTTTGAGCGATGTGCAATCAGTCGAACTTGTAGCTGATCGCCGTCTGGACCTGGCCCTGGTTCACTTCGCCGGTCTGCTTGACGATGCTGCTGTCCGCCGCCGAACCCACCAGGTGTACCCAACTGGCACTGGTCAACAGCGACCATTTCGCCGCCAGGGGAAATTCGAAGCTCTGCGTGAACGTCAGGTTCTGGAAACCGCCGCTGGCGTTGTAGGGCCGGAAGCCCGAGGCGGCGGCTTCGCTATCGCTCACGCCGAAAAACGTGTTGGTCTGGCGTGCGTCGGCAAAGTGCGCCATCAGGCCGCTGCTGCCAATGATCCCGCCACCCAGCGGATAGCCCAGCTCGCCGCCGACCTTGCCCAGCACGCCGCCTTGGCCCTGAGCGCCACCCACGGCGTGGCCCAGTTGGGCATAGACCCGCCAGAAGTCGGCCGGCGCGTACTGCACGAACCCGCCGACCTCGGCCATGCTCGACACTTCGCGCAACCCCGACAACGCGCCGTTGGCCGTGCGGCCTGAGAGGTAGTTGATGTACGGGCCGGCGCTGAAGCCGTTGGTTTTCAGAGCGCTCCAGGTCAGGCCGTCATCGGTGCCGAGGCTGACGTTGCCCCAGTCCAGGTCGAGGTACGGAATGGCCGCGGTTTCATAGCGGGTGCCGGTGGGTTCCTTGGGCTGGTAGCTGATACCCGCGCCTGCTTCACCGGTGATGCCGTCGGCCTGCGCGGCTTGTGAAACGCTCCACAGCCCCAGTAATCCGGCGAATACAGCGGAGGTGATCCTGAACATGGTCACTGTTCCTTGATTGAATATGCGCGCATGAACGCGCAAAGCGCGGCGTAGGCGCAAGCACTCATCTTGTTTGTAGCAAGCTACAAAAATTGTAGCTCGCACGACACAAAACCGCCTGACATCCGCGCAAACCCCCAGCGCCATTGGGTGCTGGCCAGTTGGCACAGTACCTGCTCTAGCACCTTTTGCAAGCGCACAGAGCGCGCCCCTCCAAGGCCCTTCACCTAAAGGAAAGGCAGATGATCCACTGGCATATCGTGTGTGACTTCGATGGGACCATTACCCCCACCGATGTCATCGACAACGTCCTCCAACGCTTCGCCGGCCCCGAGTGGGAAACCATCGAGCAGGAATGGTTGGATGGGCATATCGGTTCACGCGAATGCCTGAGCCGCCAACTCGCGCTGATCAAGGCCACGCCCGCTGAACTGCTGGCATATTTCGACAGCGTCGAGATCGACCCCGACTTCCCCGATTTCGTCGATCACGTCATCGGCCTGGGTGCGTCCATCGAAGTGGTCAGCGACGGTATCGAGCAAGGCATCGCGCGGATTCTGTCGCGCAACTACGTGAGCCTGCTGCCGATCCTCGCCAACCGCCTGCGTCAGGTCGACCAGAACAGCTGGCGCATTGATTTCCCGTATGCCAGCGATGCCTGCCGCGCCGCTTCCGGCAACTGCAAGTGCAAATCCACCCCGCGCAACAAGCGCGTGCTGGTGATCGGCGACGGTAAGTCCGACATGTGCGTGGCCTCCACCGCCGACTTCGTTTTCGCCAAGGGCAGCCTTGCCCAGTACTGCGAGACCAACAACATTGCGTATGCGCGCTTCGACACCTTCGCCGAAGTGAGCGCATTGCTGGCCAAGCTGCCACAGGGCATCGCTGCCAACGCCACCACCTTTGCTACTGACCACTCTATTGAAAATCAGGAACTCTTCCACCATGTCTGATATCCGAATCGCGAGCGCCGAAGACCAGATTCTTCTGGATAAAGAAGCCAAATACTGCTCCTACGGCGACACCGTTCACTACATCGAGCCACCGCGTATTTTCAGCCGTTGCGAAGGCTCCTACGTGTGGGACACCGAAGACCAGGCCTACCTCGACCTGCAAATGTGGTACTCGGCGGTCAACTTCGGCTATGCCAACCCGCGCCTGAACAATGCGCTGAAACAACAGATCGACACCCTGCCGCAAATCGCCAGCCAGTACCTGCACAAAGGCAAGATCGAGCTGTCGGAAATGATCGCGGTCGACGCCAAGAAGAAATTCGGCCTCGACGGTCGCGTTCACTTCAACGTCGGCGGTTCGCAGTCCATCGAAGACTCCCTGAAAGTGGTGCGTAACGCTACCAACGGCAAGAGCCTGATGTTCGCCTTCGAAGGCGGCTACCACGGCCGCACCCTCGGCGCCTCGTCGATCACCTCCAGCTACCGCTACCGTCGCCGCTACGGCCACTTCGGCGAGCGTGCGCAGTTCATTCCGTTCCCGTACCACTTCCGCGGCCCTAAAGGCATGACCAAGGAAGAATACGGCAGCCATTGCGTGCAGCAATTCGCGCGGCTGTTCGAGACTGAATACAACGGCGTGTGGGACCCGAAAGTCGGCCAGAGTGAATACGCCGCGTTCTACGTCGAACCGATCCAGGGTACCGGCGGCTACGTGATCCCACCGTTGAACTTCTACCGCGAGCTCAAGCAGGTACTGGATCAGCACGGCATCCTGATGGTGTCCGACGAAATCCAGATGGGCTTCTATCGCACCGGCAAGTTGTGGTCGATCGAGCACTTCGACGTACAACCCGACGTGATCGTGTTCGGCAAGGCGCTGACCAACGGCCTCAACCCGCTGGGCGGCATCTGGGCCCGTGAAGAACTGATCAACCCGAAGATCTTCCCACCAGGTTCGACCCACTCCACCTTCGCCTCCAACCCGTTGGGTACGGCGGTAGGCCTGGAAATGTTCAAAATGACCAGCGAAGTCGACTACGGCGCAATGGTCATGGCCAAGGGCAAGTTCTTCCTGGAAGGCCTGCAGGACCTGCAGAAACGCTTCCCGATCATCGGCGACGTCGATGGCCTGGGCCTGGCCCTGCGCTGCGAAATCTGCGGCCCGGATGGTTTCACGCCGGACAAAGCGACCCTGGACTACATGGTCGAAGAAGGCATGAAGGGCGACATGGTCGTGGACGGGCGCAAACTCGGCTTGATCCTCGACGTGGGCGGCTACTACAAGAACGTGATCACCCTGGCACCGTCCCTGGAAATCAGCTACCCGGAAATCGAGCTGGGCCTGAAGCTGCTCGAGCAACTGCTGGTGCGAGCGACTAAACGGTGAGCAACGTCGGGATCGACCTCGGTGAGGGTGATGCCGGCTTCGTTCTCGGTGAAGGGCCGGTCGGCATCCTGTTGATCCACGGCCTGACAGGCACGCCGACGGAACTGCGCCAGGTCGCCAAGGGCCTGGCCAAGGTGGGTAATTGCACGGTGTACGTGCCCACCCTGGCCGGGCACTGCGGCGACAACAGCGACCTGCAGGCCACCGGCTGGCTGGACTGGTACGAAGGGGTGCGTAAAACCTTCGTCCAGGTCCGCCAGCGTCATGAACAGGTGTTTGTCGGCGGTTTGTCGATGGGCGCGGTGATGTCGATGTACCTGGCCTCGGAACATCCGGGCCAGGTCGCCGGGCTGCTGATGTATTCGACCACCTTGAAGTACGACGGCTGGAGCATCAACAAGCTGGCGTTTCTCACGCCGTTGTTGATGAAAATCCCGTTCGGCGTGCATATCTGTCGCTTCGAAGAGAAGCCGCCTTACGGCATCAAGAACGAACGCCTGCGGGCGATCGTCGAGCGGCAGATGAAGGAAGGGCAGAGCAGCGAGGCCGGTCTGTTGACCATGGAAGGCATCACCGTGCGCGAGTTGCACCGGATGAACGCCGTGGTCAAGAAACGCATGCCGCAGGTCAAGGCGCCGGCGCTGGTACTGCATTCGATCGAGGACGACATCACCAGCCGCTGGAACGCCGATTACGTGGAACGTCACCTCGGCGGGCCGGTGACCAAGGTCCTGCTGGACAACTGCTATCACATGATCACTGTCGACCTGCAATACCGCCGGGTGATCGAGTTGAGTGCTGAGTTTGTCGAGCTGCACGCCGGTCTTTTCAGATCCAAACAGGCCGATGGGGGCGCTGTAGAGCTTAAGCGCGACGGCGATGCAGGTATCGCGGTCTATCCGTTACACCGAGGTGATGCCATCACCGCCTCGCAGGGGCTCGAAAGCTCACACATTTGATCGGCGGCTTGCGATAAAAATAAGGGAAATATGTGATTACCACCCAAGCCTTCCCGACCATCCGGGCCATCCCGCGCAGTGCCTGGAACGACTGTTTTCCCGGAGCGTTGGAGGACTGGGACTACTACGTCGCCGTGGAAAACGCCGCCATCGACGATTTTCAATGGCGCTACCTGGCGGTATTTGAAGACGGGGCGCTGGTAGCCGTGGCCGCCGCGTTCATCACCCATTACCGCCTCGACACCACGGTGTCGGGCGCCGGCAAGCGCTTGACCTCGCGGCTGGAGCGACTGTGGCCGGGTGTTTTGCAGGTGGGGCTGTATGCCATCGGTTCACCGGTGGCCGAGCGTTGCGATGCCGGGTTTGCCAGTAGCGTGCCTGAGGGGCGCCGCCCGCTGTTGCTCAAACACCTGCTGCTGGCGGCGCGCCAGGACGCCGATGAGTTCGGCATCGGCCTGGTGGCGGTCAAGGATGCGCCGACACAGGACCCGTACTGGGCCGACAGTTGCCGCACGGCAGGCTTTCAAAGCATGCCGAGTTTGCCCACGGGCGTATTGCCGCTGCCTTACGGCTCGGTGGACGCCTACCTGGGCTCGCTGGGCAAATCCACACGCAAGGACTTGCGTCGCAAACTGCGGGCGCCGGGCCCACGGGTGGAGTGGCGGCGCAACATCGACGATGTGCTGCCCGAGGTCATGCGTCTGTACGAAGCCACGTTGACCCGTGCCGAGCTGCAGTTCGAACGCCTGCCCGCCAGCTACTTCACCGGCGTACTTGAACGCCTTGAACAGCGCGCGGTCTGTGTTCTTTACTGGGTCGACGAGCACTTGGTGGCGTTCAACCTGATCCTGGTGGACGAGCATCGGCTGGTCGACAAGTTCTTCGGGCACGACGTGGAGTTTACCCGCGACTACAACCTCTACTTCCGCAGTTGGTTGACCAATGTCGACTACTGTATCCAACACAATATTGCGCTGTATGAGTGTGGACAGGCCGGGTATGCCAGTAAGCTGCGGCTGGGGTGCGAGTTTGAGGGCAACAACCTGTTCTTTCGCCACCGTAACCGGCTGCTCAACGGCCTGCTCAGACTCGCGAAAATGTTTCTTCGACCGGATCGTTCCGACCCTGCCATGGCTGCTGCGATAAGCGAAACCCGATGATCACAAAGACCCGCCAAAAAGCCCGCCCCTTTGCCATTTCGCGCTGGAGCGTCCAGCGCAAGCTGGTGCTGGCGTTCTGGATGGTCAGTGTGATTCCGACCATGATCGCGGCCGAGCTGGCCGCCACCACGTTGTCGCAGATTTTCGACAGCAACGTGCGTATCTGGCTGCAGGAGTCGACGAAGATCGTCAAGGACGAGATCGGTGACATCCGGCATGACAACGCGCGCGTGGCAAAATTGTTCCTGCGCTATACCAGCTCGCCCTCCAGTCGGCAGGCGGCCAAACACGACCGGCTCACCGCCGATATCGCCCAAGCCACGAATATCGACGTGGTGGCCCTGATTCGCAGCAGTGACCACAAAGTGGTGTTCAGCACCGCCTCCGATGACATCGTCAAGCAGATCAGCCTGACCAGCAACGCCGTATTGCAGACCGTCCAGCTGGCGGGGGTGAGTACCGGTATCGTGGTCTCGACCTTCGAGACCAGCCAGGAAGGCGTTGACTACGTGCTGCTGGTGGCCACCTACCTGGACAGCAGTTTCCTCACCAGCGTGGCCGATGTGCACTCCCTCGACCTGCGCCTGTACCTGGCCAACCCCAGCGGTTTCTCGGAAATTTTCGCGACCCAACGCTTTAAGGATCGTCCCTCGCACATCCCGAAAAGCGTCGAAGCCGAGTTGCGCAGCACCAAGCAGCCCAGCGAACAGTTCACCAACAAATACAGCGGTTTGTATTGGCCTATCTTCAACGATAGCGGCGAGCTGCAAGGCGTGATCTTCAGCGGCCTGCTGCGTCATACCAGCCTGGTGGGGCTGGTGAACCAGAGCAACCTGTTCGTGCTGATTTTCCTGGTTAGCTCGGCACTGTCCCTGGCGGCGGGGCTGCTGGTGTCGCGGCGCTTGACCCAGCCGTTGCGCGATCTGTCCCAGGGCGTGAGCGCGGTGATCTCGGGCAACTATGCGCACCGTGTGTTGGTCAGCGGCGGCGATGAGTTGGCGCAATTGAGCAGCACCTTCAACCATATGACCGAGCGGCTGGGCGAGTTGCATCACCTCGAAGCCCAACTGCGCCGGCGCGACCGCCTGCACGCCTTGGGTGAAGTCGCCATGGGCCTGGCCCACGAAATTCGTAACCCGCTGGGCATCATCAAGACCGCCACCCAACTGCTGCACCGTCGCACCGACTTGCCGGAAGCCGACAAGCGCCACCTGGAATACGTGATCAGCGAAGTCAGCCGGATCAACGACCTGATCACCGAGTTTCTCGACTTCGCCAAACCCAACCCGCCGTTGCGCGTGTTGCTGCCGGCTCGTGCGCTGGTGGAAGACATTCTGGGTTTCTGCGGCCCCGAGCTGGCCAGCCACAACATCGATGCGCACATCGACGACCAGGCGCCCGGCGCGACCATCTACGCCGATGCCAAGCAACTCAAGCAGGCCTGCCTCAACCTGATTCTCAACGCCATCGATGCCATGCCTGAAGGCGGCCGCTTGACCCTGGGCATTCGTTCGGAGGGCGGCAATACGGTCATCAGCATCGCCGACACCGGCCAGGGTATTGCGGCGGATATGATCGAGCGCATCTTCACGCCGTTCGTCACCACCAAGGCCTCCGGCACTGGCCTGGGCCTGGCCAAAGTCTATTCGATCATGGAAAGTCACGACGGCAGCATCGAATGTGCCAGCGAGAATGATGCCGGCGCCACGTTCAGCCTGTACATTCCGGCGATTGGCGAAGACGATGAGGACACTCATGACGCATAACATATTGGTGGTCGACGACGAGCCCAAGCTCTGTGACCTGCTGTCGTCGGCCCTCAGCCAGAACGGCATCCAGGTATTCACTGCGGGGAACGGCCTGCATGCGCTCAAAGTGCTGGAGCAGGAAGACATCGACCTGGTGATCAGTGACTGGCGCATGCCGGGCATGGACGGGCCGGCGCTGCTGGCCGAGATCAAGGTGCGCTGTCCCCAGGTGCCGGTGATCGTGATGACCGCCTACAGCACGGTGAAAAACGCCGTGCAGTCGATGCGTAACGGCGCCTATGACTACATCGCCAAGCCGTTCGATATCGACGAGCTGGACATCACCGTGGCCAAGGCCCTGCAGTTTCGCGACATCATGCGCGACAACGCACGCATGCGCGCCGAGCTGGATGAGCAGGCGCAGTTCGACAGCCTGGTGGGCGACAGCCCGGCGTTTCGCAAGGTGTTGCAGGCGGTGGATTCGGTACGCGACAGCAGTGCAACGATCCTGCTGACCGGCGAAAGCGGCACCGGCAAGGAAATGGTCGCCCGCGCCATCCACAAGCACGGCAGCCGGGCCGACAAGCCATTCGTGGCGGTCAATTGCGCGGCGATCCCTGAAGGATTGCTGGAAAGCGAAATGTTCGGCCATCGCAAGGGCGCCTTCACCGGCGCGGTGGCCGACCGGGTCGGGCGCTTTATGCAGGCCGACAAGGGCACGCTGTTTCTCGACGAAGTGGGTGACATGCCGCTGGCGCTGCAGGCCAAGATTCTGCGCGCCTTGCAGGAGCGGGTGATCGAGCCGGTGGGCGACCCCCGCGAGCGTAAGGTGGACGTGCGGGTGATCGCCGCCACCAACAAGAACCTGCTGGACGCGGTGGCCAACAAGGAATTTCGCGAGGATTTGTATTACCGCCTCAACGTGTTCCCGATCCCGCTGCCGCCCTTGCGCGAGCGCGTGGAAGACATCGCGCCCCTGGCCCGGCACTTCGCCCAGACCCTCAGCGTCACCGCCGGTAAACGCATCACCGGTTTCAGCCCCGAGGCCTTGCAGGCCATGGTGGCGTATCACTGGCCGGGCAATATCCGCGAGCTGCAGAATTGCGTGGAGCGCGCGACCATCGTGGCGTCGTCGCCTGTGATCGAAGATATCGACCTGCCGGGTTATCTGTTTGCGTCGAAGCCCAGCGAGGCCGGCGTGACGGCGATCCTCAGCGACGGGCCGGGCATTCCCCAGGACCTGGATGCGGCGCTGGCGGAGGTGGAGAAAGCCTACATCCAGGCGGCGTTGCTGGAGAGTAATGGCGTACAGGCAGCCGCAGCGGCGAAGATCGGCATTTCCGAGCGCAGCTTCTGGTATCGCCTGAAAAAACTGGGGATTCAGATCGACAAAATAGTCCGCTGAGTTGCCTGGCACAGCACTGTTCTAAATGTGGGAGGGGGCTTGCCCCCGATGGCGCTGGATCAGATACAAATAGGCTGTCTGACCCACTGCTATCGGGGGCAAGCCCCCTCCCACATTTGGATTGTGGTGTGTCAGCTGTGGAGACGTACCCAGACGCTGACCAGAACAGTCGCTGCCATCAACCACGCTACCGCTGCCACGGCTAAAGAGGCCTCCAGGCGCAGGCGATCGACCAGCACGTACAACGTCGCCAGGTACACAAAATACGGAATGATCGACCACATCCCGAACAGGATGGTGGTCTTCAAATCGTCCACCGAGCGGCCCTTGCCGACGATGTAATGGGCGATCAGTGCAAAGGTCGGAAACAACGGCACCAGCCCGGCGATGTAGTAATTTCGGGTCTTGGCCAACGCGGCCAATATCAACACCACCGCCGCGCCCAGGGCGGCCTTCAATACCAGATCCACGCGCAGCTCCCTAGTGGCTTAAACCGTATTTCTTGACCTTGTCGAACAGGGTGGTCTTGGCCATTCCCAGTTCCTGGCTGGCCTGGGTCAGGTTGCCGCCGCTGCGTTGCAGGGCGTCGTTGAGCAGGTTGCGTTCGAAGGCTTCCACCGCCTCGGTGAAGGCCACGCCCTGGCTACCGCTGCTGGCGCCGCTTTTCTTGAAGGCCGGCAGGCCCAGGGCGAAGCGTTCGGCGACGTTGCGCAGCTCACGCACGTTGCCCGGCCAGTCGTGGCTCATCAGGTTGGACAAAGTCTGGTTGTCGAGGTCCGGCACGCTGCGGTCGAAGCGTAGGGATGACTGCTGCAGGAAGTGTTCGAACAGTTGCAGGATGTCTTCGCGGCGCTCGCGCAGGGGCGGCAGTTCGAGGGTCACGACGTTGAGGCGGTAGTACAGGTCGCTACGGAACTGGCTGGCGCGGCTCAATTCGTCGAGGTCGGACTTGGTGGCGGCGATCACCCGGCAATCCACCGCCACGCTCTGGTTCGAGCCCAGGCGTTCCAGGGTGCGCTCCTGTAACACGCGCAGCAGCTTGATCTGCAGGTTGATCGGCATGCTTTCCACTTCATCGAGAAACAGCGTGCCTTCGTGGGCGTGCTCGATCTTGCCGATCCGCCGTTTGCCGGCGCCGGTAAAGGCGTTGGCTTCGTGGCCGAAGATCTCGCTTTCGAACAGGTTTTCCGGCAAGCCGCCACAGTTCAGTGCAACGAACGGGTGGTCGTGGCGTCGGCTGAAATCATGCAGGCAACGCGCGACCAGTTCCTTGCCGGTGCCGGTCTCGCCTTCGATTAGCACGTTGGCCGAAGTATCGGCGACGTTGGCGATCAAATCGCGCAAGTTCTGCATCGCTGGCGAGCGGCCGATGATGCGCCCTTCCAGGGAATCGCGCTCGGCCAACTGACGGCGCAGCGACCAGACTTCCCGCGCCAGCCCGCGTTGTTCCAGGGCGCGGCGCGCCACTTCGACCAGCCGTTCGGGGGAGAAGGGTTTCTCCATGAAGTCATAGGCGCCGTTGCGCATGGCGCCGACCGCCATGGAAATGTCGCCGTGCCCGGTAATCAAAACCACCGGCAGGCTTTTATCCAGGGTCTTGAGGCGGGTGAGCAGTTCCAGGCCGTCGATACCCGGCAGGCGGATATCGCTGATGACGATACCGGCAAAGTTCTCGCCGATGCGTTTGAGCGCATCTTCGGCGCTGCCCACACCGACGCTGGGGATGTCTTCCAGTGCCAGGGCCTGCTGGCAGCCGAGCAGCACATGGGGGTCGTCTTCGACGATCAGGACGGTGAGGTCAGTGTTTTTTTCTACGTTCATGACGACTCAGCTTTTTGAGCGCCCACCAGCGGCAGGCTCAGGACAAAGGCAGTACCACCGCCGACGGGGTGCTCCACGGCGAGGTTGCCGCCAGTGGCTGCGGCCAGGCTGGCGGACAACGTGAGGCCAAGGCCCAGGCCTTGCTCGCCGGGTTTGGTGGTGAAGAACGGTTCAAATAGATGCTTGCGCGCCTCGGGGTCGATGCCGTGGCCATTGTCGCGCACCTGCAGGCGGTATTTGCCGTCGGCTTCATGGCCTTCCAGCCACAGCTCCGGCGCCGGTTGTGCTTGCATGGCATCGAGGGCGTTGCCGATCAGGTTGACCAGGATCTGCTCCAGGCGCGTCTGGTCGATCTGCAGTTGGGCTGGGGCAAAGTCGCGGTGCAGCGTCAGCGGTAGGCTGTCGAGGCGCGCGCCGAGCACTTGGAACGCTGCATCCACGGCCTTGCCCAGGCTGGCTTCGCCCTGGTCGTCGCCGCGTCGCGCGAAGGAGCGCAGGCTGGCGGTGATGCGGCCCATGCGGTCGATCAATTCATTGATGGTCTTGAGGTTGGCGCTGGCGGTATCCAGCGCACCGCGTTCCAGGAAACGCACGGTATTGCCGGACAAGGTGCGCAGCGCGGCCAGAGGCTGGTTCAATTCGTGAGCGATGCTGGTGGACATCTGGCCGATGGCCGCCAGCTTGCCCGCCTGCACCAACTCATCCTGGGCGCGGCGCAGGGTTTCTTCGGCCTGGCGGCGCTCGCGAATCTGCCCTTTGAGGCGCTCGTTGCTGGCGCGCAGGTCGGCGGTGCGTTCGGCAATCCGGCGCTCCAACTGGCTATTGGCTTCCTGCAAGGCTTCCCGGGCGGCGAGGCGGGTGGCGATGACTTTGCGCCGTTCGTTCCAGGCAATCAGCAGGAACGCCACCAGGCCAAAGGCGACGGCCACTAGGATGCCTTGGTTGATCGCCGCCCGGCGCAGGTCGTTGAGCGGGGTGAGCAGGGTGAAATTCCACGGCGTGTCGCTCAGGGGCCGGGTCTGCGCCAGGTAGCTGACTTCGCGCTCGTCGGCCACAACTTCGCTGTTGGCCGGAAAGGTCAGTTTTTCCGTACCCTCGTTGAGGCGCTCGCGGGCCAGGGGCTCCAGCTCGTTCAGCGTCGCCCAGTAATATTGCAGGCTGTGTGCCAGGCGGTCCTTGGTCTCATCGCTCAGGGGTCGCACGGCTTTGAGGCGGCGGGCCGGGTCGCTGGAGAGGATGATGATGCCGTTCTCGTCGCTGACAAACGCTTCGAGACGCGCGCGTTTCCAGCGTTCCTCCAGGGCTTCGAGGCGGACCTTGACCACGGCGACGCCGATGATCTTGCCGTGTTCTTCCAGGCCATGGGCCAGGTAGTAGCCGGGTTCGCCGTTGGTGCTGCCAATGCCATAGAACCGCCCGGGCTGGCCGCGCACGGCGTCTTGGAAATAGGCGCGGAAGGACAGGTCTTCACCCTGGTAACTGTCGGCATCGCGCCAGTTACTGGTGGCCAGCACACGGCCGGTGGTATCCATCACATAGATGGCCCGACTACGGCTGCGCCGGTTCAGGCCTTCGAGGTAGTCGTTGACGGTTTTGCGGGTGTCCTGGTTTGGCTCGGCCAGCAGCGCGGACACGCTGGATTCCAGTTCCAGGAGGCTGGGCAGGTAGGTGTATTTGCTCAGCTCGCTTTCGACGGTGCGGGCATGCAGCTCCAACTGGCGTTCGCCGGTATCGCTGAGGGTGCGGATGCCATAGTACTCACTGATCCAGAAGCCGATGTAACCCAAGCCGATCATCAGGGCGATGGTCAACGGTGGCAGGAACAGTTGGCGAATCAGACGAGGCTTCACGGCAAGTGATGGCGGCGCGGCGCGATAGAGGTTGGGGTCGCATTTCATCACAGATGCCTTGGGTCAACCAGAGCTTGCCAACTTGCGCGGTCCAGTGTGGGAGGGGGCTTGCTCCCGATAGCTGAGTACCCGTCACTTGATGTGTGACTGAAACACCGCTATCGGGAGCAAGCTCCCTCCCACATTGAACCGGTTTCTACAGTGGAAGCTAGGTAGTGCTTAGTGCTGCAGGATTTTCTCGAGGAAGTGCTGCGCGCGTTCGGAGCGGGCGCTGATGTCGCCGAAGAACTCTTCTTTCGGGCAGTCCTCGATGATCTTGCCGGCGTCCATGAAGATCACGCGGTCGGCCACTTTGCGGGCGAAGCCCATTTCGTGGGTCACGCACATCATGGTCATGCCTTCCTGGGCCAGTTGCACCATCACGTCCAGCACCTCGTTGACCATTTCCGGGTCGAGGGCCGAGGTCGGTTCGTCGAACAGCATGACGATCGGGTCCATGGCCAGGGCGCGGGCAATCGCCACACGTTGCTGCTGACCACCGGAAAGCTGGCCAGGGTGCTTGTGGGCGTGCGCCGACAGGCCGACGCGTTCAAGCAGTTGCAGGCCCTTTTTGGTGGCTTCTTCCTTGCTGCGGCCGAGCACCTTGATCTGCGCGATGGTCAGGTTTTCGGTGATGGTCAGGTGGGGGAACAGCTCGAAGTGCTGGAACACCATGCCGACGCGCGAACGCAGTTTCGGCAGGTTGGTCTTCGGGTCGGCGATGGACGTGCCGTCGACGATCACGTCGCCTTTCTGGAACGGTTCCAGCGCGTTGACGCACTTGATCAGGGTGGATTTACCCGAGCCAGACGGCCCGCACACCACGATCACTTCGCCTTTTTTAACCTCGGTGCTGCAATCGGTCAGCACCTGGAAGTCGCCATACCACTTGTTGATGTTCTTGATAGAGATCATACGGCAAACCTTTTTTGCAGACGCTTGACCAGCAGCGAGGCGGAAAAGCTGATGATGAAGTAGACGACACCGGCGAAGATCAGGAACTCATTGGAGCGGCCGATGATATCGCCGTTGGAGCGGGCGGAGTTGAGGAAGTCCACCAGGCCCACGGTGTAGACCAGCGAGGTGTCCTGGAACAGGATGATGCTCTGTTGCAGCAGCAACGGGGTCATCTTGCGGAATGCCTGGGGCAGGATGATCAGACGCATGGTCTGGCCATACGTCATGCCCATCGCCTGTGCGGCCCCCATCTGGCCCTTGGGGATCGACTGCACGCCGGCTCGCACGATTTCACAGAAGTACGCGGCCTCGAACATCATGAAGGCCACGACGCAGGAAGTGAACGCACCGATTGGCGTGTCTTCGCCGGTGATCCAGCGCAGCACGAAGGGCACTGCCAGGTAGAACCAGGTGATGACCAGCAGCAACGGAATCGAGCGGAAGTAGTTCACGTAGGCGCCGGCCAGGCGCGATAGCAGTTTGCTGGACGACAGGCGCATCAACGCCAGGGCCGTGCCGAGAGCAATACCGCCGACCACGCCCATGACCATCAACTGCAAGGTCATGACCATGCCGTTCCACAGGCCGGGGATAGCGGGGATGATGCCGCTGAAATCAAGTTCCATTATTTACCCCCCACGGAGATCAGACCGGGCACGGCGACTTTCTTCTCGACCAGGCGCATCAGCAACATCAGGCTCATGTTCAGGGTGAAGTAGATCAGCGTGGCCAGGGTGAAGGCTTCAAACAGGTTGGCCGAGAACTCGGCGGTCTGTTTGGTTTGCGCCAGCAATTCCATCAGGCCGATCAAGGACGCCACGGAGGAGTTCTTGAACACGTTGAGGAATTCCGAGGTAAGCGGCGGAATGATGATCCGGTAGGCCTGGGGCAGCAGCACGTTCCAGTAGATCTGCGGCAGCTTGAAACCCATGGCGCGAGCGGCGGCTTCCTGGCCACGCGGCAGCGCCTGGATGCCGGTGCGTACTTGCTCGCAGACACGGGCGGCGGTGAACAGGCCCAGGCACACCACAACGCTCAGGTAGGCCGAGGTGGTCGGGTTCAGGTCTTGCTTGTACCAGTCCTGCAGGTTTTGCGGCAGCAGGTCGGGTATCAGGAAATACCAGACGAACAGCTGCACCAGCAGCGGCACGTTACGAAACAGTTCCACGTAGCAGGTCGCGATGCCCGATACGAGGCGGTTTGGCACGGTGCGCATGACCCCCAAAATGGAGCCCAGCAGCAAGGCGATAATCCATGCCACGACGGCGATGGCAATGGTCCAGCCCAGGCCGGCGATGTACCAGTCGAGATAAGTCTCGCTGCCAACGCCAGTGGACTTGAAGAACACGCCCCAGTCCCAGTTGTAATTCATTAGGGTCTCCCCTCGAGATCGATCGATGTACAAGCACCCGCTTGGGGAAAATCCGTTCCCGCCTGACGGTGAACGCCAGGCACACACGATCGGCTCGAAAACCGCCCGGTCGAGTGTTCCAAAATAAAGCTAGCAGGTAGTAACAGACGCCTGAGGGAGTGTTGGCTCCCTCAGGCGATAAGGTTAGCCAGGAATCAGATTTTTACGTCAGGTGCTGGCTTGTCGCTCGGATTGGCGATCAGTTCCTTAACCTTTTCACTCATCGGGAAGTTCAGGTTCAGGCCTTTCGGTGGGATCGGGCTTTCGAACCACTTGCTGTAGATCTTGTTGATTTCGCCGGATTTGTACAGGGCGACGATGGCGCCATCTACAGCCTTCTTGAAGGCCGGGTCGTCTTTACGAACCATGCAGGCGTAGGCTTCGAAGGACTGTGGAGTACCGGTGATCACCCAGTCGTCGGGCTTCTTGGCCTTGGCTTCTTCACCGGCCAGCAGGGCGTCGTCCATCATGAAGGCGACGGCGCGGCCGCTTTCCAGCATCTGGAAGGATTCGCCGTGGTCTTTGGCGGAGATGACGTTCATGCCCATCTGCTTGTCGGCGTTCATCGCCTTGATGATGCGCTCGGACGTGGTACCGGCGGTGGTCACGACGTTCTTGCCTTTCAGGTCAGCGAAGTCGGCGTAGCTCGGCTTGCCATCCTTGTCTTTCTTGACCAGCAGGCGGGTGCCGATTTCGAAGATGTTGACGGTGAAATCAACTTGCTGGGCGCGTTCGGCGTTGTTGGTGGTGGAGCCGCACTCGAGGTCCGCAGTGCCGTTCTGGATCAGCGGGATACGGGTTTGCGAGGTGACCAGGTTGTACTTGGCCTTCAGATCGGGTTTGTTCAGGTCTTTTTTCAGTTGCTCGACGACGGCCAACTGAATGTCGTGGGAGTAGCCCACCGGTTTACCCGAACCATCCGCGATGTAGGAAAACGGAATGGAGCTGTCGCGGTGAGCGAGAGTGATGGTGCCGGAGTCGTTGATTTTCTTCAGCGTGCCGGTGAGTTCGGCGGCGAAAACTGGAGTGCTGATCAGAGCAGCAGCGATAGCTGCGCCCAAAATATGGGGAACGATGCGCATCAATACTTCCTCGACATTTGTTTTTTTTATGAAGCCGGTTAAGCGGCTCTCTTATACAGCGAATGCCCATGACGGCTCCTGAGACATCTCAGGCAATCGTCCTGAAGTGTAGAGCATGAGTCGTGCCAGACCTTGAATAAATGAATAACTATATGATTTATATAGGTATTAACTTTATTTGATGGAATATTTGTAACGGGTTGGTCCGGCAAACCGAATCAGGCATTGGGTGGCGTTCGGAAAACCGAATGGACGAGCTGATATAACAAAGCCCCTGGACCTTACGGCGCAGGGGCTTTTGTACGAGGAGTCTGTCAGGCCGCCTGGATCTTGCTGCGGCTCAATTCAACCTTGGACAGGTAACGCTGCACGTTGGCCTGTTCTTCCGGGGTGGTGGACAGGCCGAGCTTGGTGCGGCGCCACAGCACGTCCTCGGGCTGGGTCGCCCATTCTTCGGTACACAGGTAGTCGACTTCGCGGGTGTACAGACCGCCACCGAGGTGGTCGCCGAGGTCGGCCAGCGATTGCACGCCTTCCAGCAGGCGCCAGGTGCGGCTGCCGTAGGTGGTGGACCAGCGGCGCGCGATGTCGCTTGGCACCCAGTCGAACTGGGTGCGGATGGCCGCAGCCAGGGCTTCTGGCGTGCTCATGTCTTCGCCGCCCGGCAGGCTGGCGGTGGCGGTCCAGCTTGGGCGCATCTGCGTGAAATAAGGCGCCAGGTGAGCCATCGCCGACTCGGCGAGCTTGCGGTAGGTGGTCAGTTTGCCGCCGAACACCGACAGGATCGGCGCCTCGCCAGTGCCGCCGGAGAGCGACAGGGTGTAGTCGCGGGTGATGGCCGACGGGTTGTCCGACTCGTCGTTGCACAGCGGGCGCACGCCGGAGTAGGTGTGGACGATGTCATCGCGGCTCAGTTGCTTCTTGAAGTGAGCGTTGACCACCTTGAGCATGTAGTCGGTTTCACCTTCGGTAATCGCCACTTTCGCCGGATCGCCGGTGTATTCGCGGTCGGTGGTGCCGATGATGGTCAGGTGGTCCAGGTATGGAATCGTGAAAACGATGCGCTGGTCTTCGTTCTGCAGGATATGCGCGTGGGCGCCTTCGTACAGTCTAGGCACGATCAGGTGGCTGCCCTGGATCAGACGGATGCCGTAGGGCGAATCCAGCTTCAAGTCTTCCTTGATGAACTTGGCGACCCACGGCCCGGCGGCGTTCACCAGCGCCTTGGCGCGGATCGAGAACAGGCTGCCGTCGGCGCGTTCCATGTTCATTTCCCACAGGCCCCTGCTGCGGTGCGCGCTGACGCAACGGGTCTGGGTATGGATGTGTGCACCTTTTTCGCGGGCGGCCATGGCGTTGAGCACCACCAGGCGGGCGTCATCGACCCAGCAGTCGGAATATTCGAAGCCTTTGGTGATTTCGCTTTTCAGCGGGCTATCGGGGCCGAACTTGAGGCTTTTCGAACCGGCGAGTTTTTCGCGCTTGCCCAGGTGGTCATACAGGAACAGGCCTGCGCGGATCATCCATGCAGGCCGCAGGTGCGGGCGGTGCGGCAATACAAAGCGCATCTGCTTGACGATGTGCGGGGCCTTGGCCAGCAGCACTTCGCGTTCGGCCAGGGCTTCGCGTACCAGGCGGAACTCGTAATGTTCGAGGTAACGCAGGCCACCGTGGATCAGCTTGCTGCTGGCGGAGGAAGTGTGGCTGGCCAAGTCGTCCTTTTCGCAAAGGAATACCGACAAACCGCGACCGGCTGCGTCTGCTGCAATGCCGACGCCATTGATCCCGCCACCGATAACGGCAACGTCATAGACTTCGGCAAGCGGTGGAGCAGGCAAGGTAGAAGGGTTCATCGGCTGGCCTCGCGATCTTTTCGTATTGGAATTCGAACATTAATGTTCATTTCCGAAAATGTTAGCTGATAAACGCGCCCACGGCCACCCGAATTCGATTGAAAAAACTCATCGAGGGGCGATAAAAGGAAAATTTGTGAACATGTGCCTGGGGAAGGCTCAAGGAAATGGGGCTGGATCAATCGCCATCGGGGGCAAGCCCCCTCCCACACTTTGATGTGTGAACCCATTCAAATGTGAGAGGGGGCTTGCCCCCGATGGCGTCAGTGCAGGCGCTAGACGACTTCCAGGCGAACCTTGTGCTGGTTCAACAACTGCACCAACGCCGGCACCGGCTGCTGGTCAGTCACCAGGCAGTCCACCAGGCTGATCGGCCCCAGGCGAATCATGGCATTGCGCCCGAATTTGCTCGAGTCCGCCGCCAGGATCACCTTGCGCGCATTGGCGATGATCGCCTGGGAAACCCGCACTTCCTGGTAGTCGAAGTCGAGCAGGCTGCCGTCTTCATCGATGCCGCTGATGCCTACCAGGGCGAAATCGACCTTGAACTGGTTGATAAAATCGACACTGGCCTGGCCCACCACGCCACCGTCACGCCGCACATTGCCGCCGGTCAGCAGCACGTCGAAGTCGTCCTTGGCGCTGAGCATGGTGGCGACGTTGAGGTTGTTGGTGATGATTTTCAGGTGATTGTGGTTGAGCAACGCACGGGCGATGGATTCGGTGGTGGTGCCGATGTTGATGAACAGCGAGGCGTGGTCGGGGATTTGTGCGGCGATAGCTTCGCCGATGCGCTGTTTCTCGTCGCGCATCTGGTCGGCACGCATGGCGTATGCGGTGTTTTCGACACTGGAATCATAGGCCGCGCCGCCGTGGTAGCGGCGCAACAGGTTGGCGTCCGCCAACTGGTTGATATCGCGGCGGATGGTTTGTGGGGTGACAACGAACAACTGCGCCATTTCCTCGATACTGACGTAGCCGCGTTCGCGGACCAGTTCGAGGATTTGTTGCTGGCGGGGAGGCAGATTCATGGGGCGTCCTTTGGGCTGCCATACAAAAGTGGCCCATGATGACGCAGGAATCTGCTCCCTGCCAGTTACAACCCTAAGTGGTTCCGGCGGATGGCTTATTCAGCGCCTTCGTGAGGTTCCCAATCACGGGTGCGGCTCACCGCTTTTTGCCAGCCGGCGTAGAGTTTCTCCTTGGCCGTTTCTTCGAGCTGGGGTTCGAAGAAACGCTCAATCACCGCCTTGCCGCGCAATTCCTCCAGGCTGCCCCAGAAGCCACAGGCCAGGCCTGCCAGGTAGGCGGCGCCGAGTGCCGTGGTTTCGCGCATTTGCGGGCGCTCGACCTGGGTGCCGAGGATGTCGGCCTGAAACTGCATCAGGAAGTTGTTGGCCACCGCGCCGCCGTCCACGCGCAGGGATTTAAGGCGTTCGCCGGAATCCTGCTGCATGGCGTCCAGCACGTCGCGGGTCTGGTAGGCAATCGACTCCAGGGCTGCGCGAATAATGTGATCCACGCGCACGCCACGGGTCAGGCCGAACAGTGCGCCACGGGCATACGGGTCCCAATACGGCGCGCCCAAGCCAGTGAACGCGGGCACCAGGTACACGCCGTTGCTGTCCTTGACCTTGCCGGCGAAGTATTCGGTGTCGTGGGCGTCGTTGATGATTTTCAGCTCGTCGCGCAGCCACTGGACGGTGGAGCCACCGTTGAACACCGCGCCTTCCAAGGCGTAGGCCACTTCGCCACGCGGGCCGCAGGCGATGGTGGTGAGCATGCCGTGCTTGGATTTCACCGCTTTGTCGCCGGTGTTCATCAGCAGGAAGCAGCCGGTGCCGTAAGTGTTCTTGGCCTGGCCCGGTTCCACGCACATCTGGCCGAACAGCGCCGCTTGCTGGTCACCGGCGATGCCGCCGATGGCAATGCCGCTTTTGGTGCGGCCGTAGATTTCCGACGAAGATTTTACTTCTGGCAGCATTTCGCGCGGCACGTCGAGGATGTCCAGCATCTTCGCGTCCCACTCCAGGGTGTGGATGTTGAAGAGCATGGTGCGCGAGGCGTTGGTGTAGTCGGTGACGTGGGTCTTGCCGCCGGTAAATTTCCAGATCAGCCAGCTGTCGATGGTGCCGAACAGCAGCTCGCCGTTGCGCGCACGTTCGCGGCTGCCTTCGACGTTATCGAGAATCCACTTGAGCTTGGTGCCGGAGAAGTACGGGTCGGTGACCAGGCCGGTGGTGTCGCTGATGTATTGCTCATGGCCATCGCGCTTGAGCTGCTGGCAGATTTCGGTGCTGCGGCGGCACTGCCAAACGATGGCGTTGTAGATCGGGCGGCCGGTGACTTTATCCCAGACCACGGTGGTTTCACGCTGGTTGGTGATGCCGATGGCGGCGACTTGGTCATGGTGCAGGCCGGCTTGGGCCAGGGCTTCGACCATCACCGCGCTCTGGGTGGCGAAGATCTCCATCGGGTCATGTTCGACCCAGCCCGCTTGTGGGTAATGCTGGACGAATTCACGCTGGGCGGTACAGACCACGTTAGCGTCGCGATCGAAGATGATTGCCCGGGAACTGGTGGTGCCCTGATCAAGGGCAATGATGTAGTTCTTATTCTGAATGTCGGTCATGTCGATTGCCTTGGACGAGAAATAAGGATTGGGTAAGCCGCCTGGGCCACGAAGGGGCAGGGTGGACCAGGCTGGCTATCAGGAAATACGGGTGTTGCCGTTGACGGCGCTTTCTTCAGTTTCGGCGGCAGCGGGCGCAGCGCTTGGCAGATGACGGGCAATCAGCCCGCGATACGCTGCGGCACCCAGGCATGCACCGACAATCGGCGCGAAAATCGGCACCAGGAAGTAGGGAATATCACGCCCACCAGTAAAGGCTATTTCACCCCAACCGGCGAAAAAGGTCATCAGCTTGGGCCCGAAATCCCGCGCAGGGTTCATTGCAAAGCCGGTCAGCGGGCCCATGGCGCTGCCAATCACCGCGATCAGCAAACCGATCAGCAGCGGCGCCAGCGGACCGCGTGGCAGGCCGTTGTTATCGTCAGTCAGGGCCATGATCACGCCCATCAGGATTGCGGTGATAACCATTTCCACCAGGAAGGCCTGGGCTGTGCTCAGCAGTGCATGGGGGTAGGTCGAGAAGACCGAGGCCAATTCCAGGCTGGCCTGGGTGCCGCGCACCAGATGGTGGGTTTGTTCGTAATCGAAAAACAGGTTGCTGTAGAGCGTGTACACCAAGGCCGCGGAGCAGAAGGCACCGGCGACCTGGGCGAGGATATAGAAGGGCAGTTTGCGCTTGTCGAAATCGGCGAAAATACACAGGGCGATGCTGACCGCCGGGTTGAGATGAGCCCCGGAGATGCCCGCGCTCAGGTAGATCGCCATGCTGACGCCGATCCCCCAGATAATACTGATTTCCCACAGGCCAAAGCTCGCTCCCGCGACCTTGAGCGCAGCGACACATCCTGTACCGAAGAAGATCAGAAGCGCAGTCCCCAGGAATTCGGCCATGCATTGGCTCGAAAGTGAAGGCTGTTGAAGAGCAGTTGTCATGGAAAACCTCAATTTGTTGTTCTTGTTTGGCGTCTGGCCTCAATGGGCCTTGCGCGTTGTTCACCGTGTCGAGGATCCCCATCCCGGGCGCGGCTTACTGCTGGAATGCTGCAGGTGTATTCCTACAGTATTCGGAAACGAAAAAATATAGACAAGAATGACGCCTGTCAAAGGTCGAAAGTGAACAGTTGGTCATTTTCGAACTATAGGTTTGATGAATGATCACGCTCGGTACGGCAAGTGTTGCCGGAAGTGAGGTGCGTACTAGAGCGTTTTGCGTGGGCTTGGCCTAGAATTGGCCATCCGTTTGCCACGCCTGGAGTGTCCATGACCCCCGCATTGGATTTGTTGAAAAAAGTTCGCGCCGAACATCGCATCCACAGTTATGAACACGATCCCAAGGCGGCGTCGTATGGCCTGGAGGCCGCGGAAAAGTTGGGTCTCGACCCGGCGCAAGTGTTCAAGACCTTACTGGCGAGCAGCGAGAAGGGCGAATTATTGGTGGCAGTGGTGCCGGTCGTCGGAAGTCTGGACTTAAAAGCCTTGGCCCATGCCGCGGGCGTGAAAAAAGTCGAGATGGCCGACCCTGCGGCAGCGCAGCGTTCCACCGGCTATCTGTTGGGCGGGATTAGCCCGCTGGGGCAGAAAAAACGTTTGCGGACCTTTATCGATAGTACGGCGCAGCCGTTCCCGACGATTTTTGTCAGCGCCGGGAGAAGGGGGCTGGAAGTGGAGTTGTCCGCAGCGGTCCTGGCCGAGCATACCCAGGCCAAATTCGCGTCGATCGGGCGGGCCTGAAACCCGTTGTTGAAGGGCCTCAGATCCATTGTGGGAGCGGGCTTGCCCGCGATTGCGGTGTGTCAGTCACGGTTGTTGACTGATCTGCCGCCATCGCGGGCAAGCCCCGACATGGAGTACAGGTTTCTTCAGTTGGCAGGGCTGTAGCGCCGCACACCTGAATCGGAGTGAGGCACCTGCGCCGCAGTGCTGCCGGATGCCTGGAACAACACCAGGTGCTCGGCGGCGACACGAATCCCCACGTCTGCACCGACTTGATGGTCGGCATGGCTGGGGAAAATCGACTCCAGCTGTGCGCCCGTCGACAGCTGCAGGCGGTACAGGGTCGAGGCGCCGAGGAACGTCTTGCCGACGATCCGCGCTTTCAATGCACTGTCCGGCGCGTAGACGATGTCATCCGGGCGCAGCAATACATCCACGGCGCCGCCTGTCGGCCAGGTATACGCCCGGTTGCCACGCAGGTCGCCGAGCTCGGTGCTGACGGATTCCGGCGTGCTCAATTGGCCACGGATGAAATAGCCCTGGCCGACAAAGCTGGCGACGTAGGGTGTCAGCGGCTCGTGATAGAGGTTGTAGGGCGTATCCCACTGCTCCAGGCGGCCTTCCTTGAACACGCCGACGTGGTCACTCACGGCGAACGCTTCTTCCTGGTCATGGGTCACCAGGATCGCACTGGTGCCTCGTGCCTTGAGAATGTCGCGCACCTCATGGCTGAGCTTGCGCCGCAGTTCGCCATCGAGGTTGGAGAACGGTTCGTCGAGCAGCAACAATTGCGGCTCCGGCGCCAAGGCGCGGGCGAGGGCGACGCGTTGTTGCTGACCACCGGAAAGCTCGTGGGGAAAACGCTTGCCTAGGTTCTTCAGGTTAACCAGCTCTAGCAGTTCGGCGACCACGCGGTCTTTCTGCGGGTGCTTGCGAATGCCGAAGGCGATGTTGTCGGCCACGCTGAGGTGGGGAAACAGCGCGTAGTCCTGGAACACCATGCCGATACGACGTTTCTCCGGCGCCAGGGTGAACCCTGCACTGGAGATGACTTCGCCGGCCAGGCTGATTTCGCCTTCGTGGACCGGCTCAAACCCTGCGATCGCGCGCAGGGTGGTGGTCTTGCCGCACCCCGAGGAACCGAGCAGGCAACCGATGTCGCCCGCGTTGAGGTGCAGGTTGAGGTTCTGCACCACCCGCTGATCTTGATAGCCGCATGCCAGATTGCGCAGGTTCAGCAGTAATGGCTGGCTCATGCGTGGTGGTACGCCGGCTCTACCAGAAATTCGAGCAGGGCCTTTTGTGCATGCAGGCGGTTTTCCGCCTGGTCCCAGGCGACCGAACGCGGGTCGTCGAGCAGGTCGAGGCTGATTTCTTCGCCACGGTGGGCGGGCAGGCAATGCATGAACAGCACGTCCGGCGCGGCCAGGTCGAGCAGGGCGCGGGTGACCTGGAACGGCGCAAACAGCTTCAGGCGCTTGGCGGTTTCGTCTTCCTGGCCCATGGAGGTCCAGACGTCGGTGCTTACCAAGTGGGCGCCGATCACCGCATCTTTTGGATCACGCAGGATTTGTACACGGCCATCAGCGTTGGCCAGGAATTCGGCGGACGGTTCGAAACCTTCCGGGCAGGCGATGCGCAGGTGGAAGTCGAATTGGATCGCCGCTTCTATATAGCTGTTGCACATGTTGTTGCCGTCGCCGATCCAGGCCACGGTCTTGCCCTGGATCGAGCCACGGTGCTCGAGGAAGGTTTGCATGTCGGCCAGCAACTGGCACGGGTGCAGGTCATCGGACAGGCCGTTGATCACCGGTACTCGGGAGTTGGCGGAAAATTCGGTCAGGGTGCTGTGGGCGAAGGTACGGATCATCACCGCATCGAGCATGCGCGACATGACAATCGCGCAATCGCTGATCGGCTCGCCACGGCCCAGTTGGGTGTCACGCGGCGACAGAAAGATGGCCTGGCCGCCCAGCTGGATCATGCCGGCCTCGAAGGACAAGCGGGTGCGGGTCGACGACTTCTCGAAAATCATCCCGAGCACGCGGTTTTTCAAAGGCTCGAACAGTACGCCGCGGTTACGCAGGTCTTTAAGCTCAATGCCTCGACGGATCACGCTGACCAGCTCTTCGGGCGTGCAATCCATCAGGGAGAGAAAGTGCCTTGCGCTCATCATTAACTACCTTTTTGCAACAGACCGCAGATACTCAAAGCCTTGTTTATTGTGAAAACGGGCGAGACCTGCGGCGAAAGCCGCACGGGGCGACGAAATAGGGGAAGGCGCGATCTTATAATTAAATGTCGCGTCTTACCAATAGGGCTACGGTGTTTAGGGGTGTTCAGATAGGCGCGATAGCGCTTTTGAGGACGATTTCCTGACAGCAGCGGGCCATTTGTACACTGGCGTTGCGACCTTTTGCAATCCGCGAGGGCGGGCCCGGGCCAGGCTGTGTCGGTTTCAGGGGCTATCCGGCAGGTTTTGAAACACTTTTTTACGTTTGCTCATGGCCTGGCCTGATGCCCCTCAATTCACGCGACGAACGTTGCTGGTGCCCGCTGCAGTCGCGGCCCATAGTCTGGCCAAAGCCCTAATAAAGAGACTGGCCATGACCAAGACTCTCCACCACCGTGCCTGCCATCTGTGCGAAGCCATTTGTGGTCTGACCCTGGAAACCACCCAAGCCGAAGATGGCAGCCTGGCGATCACTTCGATCAAGGGTGACGCACTGGACACGTTCAGTCGTGGGCATATCTGCCCCAAGGCCGTGGCGCTGCAGGATATCCAGAATGACCCGGACCGCCTGCGCCAGCCCATGCTGCGAGTGGGTAGCGAATGGCAACCGATTCCGTGGGAAGAGGCCTTCGCGCTGGTGGCCGAAAAACTGTCGGACATCCAGGCTCGCTACGGACAGAATTCGGTGGCGGTGTATCAGGGCAATCCCAGCGTGCATAACTATGGGCTGATGACCCACAGCAACTACTTCCTTGGCCTGCTCAAGACGCGTAACCGGTTTTCCGCGACGTCGGTCGACCAGTTGCCCCATCACCTCACCAGCCACCTGATGTACGGTCATGGCCTGTTGTTGCCGATTCCGGATATCGACCATACCGACTTCATGCTGATCCTCGGCGGCAACCCGCTGGCGTCCAACGGCAGCATCATGACTGTGCCCGACGTGGAGAAGCGCCTCAAAGCCATCCAGGCCCGGGGCGGTAAAGTGGTGGTGGTCGACCCTCGGCGCAGCGAGACGGCGGCGATTGCCGATCAGCACCTGTTTGTGCGGCCCGGTGGCGACGCTGCGTTGCTGTTCGGACTGCTCAACACCTTGTTTGCCGAAAACCTGACCCGTGACAGTCACTTGCCGGTTGACGGCCTGGAGGACGTGCGCCGCGCAATCGCCGGGTTTACCGCCGAGGCCATGAGCCGCCAGTGCGCGGTGCCTGCCGAGCAGATCCGCCAGTTGGCGCGGGATTTTGCCGCCGCAGATAAGGCGGTATGTTACGGGCGCATGGGCGTTTCGACCCAGGCGTTCGGCACGCTGTGCCATTGGCTGGTGCAATTGATCAACGTGGTCACCGGCAACCTGGATCGTCCGGGCGGCGCCTTGTGTACCACGCCGGCGGTGGACCTGGTTGCCTCGACTTCCGGCGGGCATTTCAATCGTTGGCAGAGCCGTGTGTCGGGGCGTCCGGAATACGGTGGCGAGTTGCCGGTGTCGGCGCTGGCGGAAGAAATGCTCACCGAAGGCGAAGGACAGATCCGCGCCCTGGTCACCGTGGCCGGCAATCCGGTCCTATCAACCCCGAATGGCCGCCAGTTGGAGCAGGCCCTGGACGGGCTGGAGTTCATGGTCAGCGTCGATCTGTACATCAACGAGACGACGCGCTATGCCGACTTGATCCTGCCGTCCACCTCGGCGCTGGAAAACGATCACTACGACACCACGTTCAATATGTTCGCGGTACGCAATGTCACCCGTTTCAATCGTGCGATCCTGCCCAAGCCTGAAGGCGCGCTGCATGACTGGGAGATCTTCGTTGGCTTGGCCAAGGCGTTTGCGGCGCACACCGGGGTTGCGCTCAAGCCGACCCTGCCACCGGCGCAAATGATCGACTTCGGCCTGCGCGCCGGCGTGTATGGTGATGCTTCCAGCCACAAATTGTCGTTGGCGATGCTCGCTGAGCATCCCCACGGCGTGGACCTGGGCCCACTCAAGCCCAATCTCGCTGCGCGCCTGAACACCGCGAATGGTCGGGTGCAGGCGGCACCGGCGGTAATTCTGGCGGACCTGGCGCGTTTCGCGGCGCAACCGCTGCCACAGGCCAACGAATTGCTGTTGATCGGCCGCCGCCATGTGCGCAGCAACAATTCCTGGATGCATAACTATCACCGCTTGGTGAAGGGCAAGCCCCGGCACCAGTTGCACATGCATCCCGATGATCTGGCCAGTCGCCAATTGAGCGATGGGCAGCGGGTGAAGGTCAGTTCGCGCATCGGCATGATCGAGGTGGAGGTGGTCGCCAGCCTGGACATGATGCCTGGTGTGGTCAGCCTGCCGCACGGCTGGGGCCATGGTCGTCCGGGTGTGCAGATGACGATCGCGAGCAGTCAGCCGGGTGCCAGTGCGAACGACCTGACCGACGAACGGCAGCTGGATGAGTTGTCGGGCAACGCCGCGCTGAACGGCGTGCCGGTACAGGTCGCTGCGGCATAATGCGTCCGAGCACCGCGCTGGGATTTTGCGTTACAATGCGCCACCGTGCCGACCTGTGAGTCGCAAAGTTCCAGCCGAGGTGTTCCATGGATATCATCGAAACGATCAAAGAGCAGATTGCCAGCAACACCATTCTGCTTTACATGAAGGGCTCTCCCAATGCCCCGCAGTGCGGTTTCTCCGCGAAGGCGTCCCAGGCCATCATGCAGTGTGGCGAGAAATTCGCTTACGTGGATATCCTGCAAAACCCGGAAATTCGCGCCAACCTGCCGAAGTACGCCAACTGGCCGACATTCCCACAACTGTGGGTAGCCGGTGAACTGGTCGGCGGCAGCGATATCATCACTGAAATGGCCGCTGATGGTTCGTTGCAAGCGCTGGTCAAAGACGCAGCAGTAAAAGCGGCAGCTCAGACTGAAGCTTGATGCTTGTGTAAAAAACCGTGCAATAAAAAGCCCCGCTTCTCCTAAGAGAGCGGGGCTTTTTTGTACCTGCCGGCTAAGGGTTATTCACCCATCTGCGATTGCAGGTAGTTCTCCAGGCTGACCTTGTCGATCAGGCCCAGTTGGGTTTCCAGCCAGTCGATATGTTCTTCCTGGTCTTCCAGGATATCTTCCAGCAGTTCGCGGCTGCCGAAGTCCTGGGTCACTTCGCAGTGAGCGATGGCGGCCTTGAGGTCGCTGTGGCTCTTGCGTTCGAAGCCCAGGTCGCTGCTGATCATTTCCTGGGTGTGCTCGCCGATGTTCAGCTTGCCCAGGTCCTGCACGTTGGGCAGGCCTTCCAGGAACAGGATGCGCTTGATCAGGGCATCGGCGTCCTTCATGGCTTTGATCGATTCCTTGTACTCACGCTTGCCCAGCTTTTCCAGGCCCCAATCGTCATACATGCGCGCATGCAGAAAGTACTGATTGATCGCGACCAGTTCATTGGCAAGGATTTTGTTGAGTTGCTGGATGACTGAGATGTCGCCTTTCATGACTGGGGTCCTGCCCTGTATTCGCTGTATATAGGCCAGAGTTTGAGTGGCGAACCCCTTAGTGTCAAACCTAAGTAATTGAATAATAAATGAAAATTAATCTGAATAAGAATGTTTGAGTTCCGCGTCTTGGCCCTAACTAATTGAATTGCGGGCATAAAAAAGCCGGACACGAAGTCCGGCTCATTAAAATACGTTCATTCAAGCGTGCGTAAATTCTGCTGAATAGGGGAGCGCGGCCTGGGCTGTTTGCAGCTGCGTCAGGGTTTCCCGTACCACTTGCTTGGCGAGGCAAGCACATTTACCGCATTGGCTGGCAACGCCGGTCGTTTCACGCACTTCCTTGTAGCTGCAGCAACCTTCGTAGATCGCTTCGCGGATTTGTCCGTCGGTGACGCCAGTGCAGAGGCAGACATACATAAGGGAGAACCATCGCGGGTTTAAGGCTTAAGTGCGATGGATCTTAATGTTAACGAGAATGATTGTCAAAGTTGTTTTGCAGTGCTGGGCAGTGACTTGGCCTGCGCGCTGACGAACGGTTTTTTCAGTGTATGATGGTCGGTCTTCACGAAGCGTGACTGCGTCACAGGCTTGTCGCTTATGCGCGGCAGACTCAAGGCCGGTCCTTTTACTTCAATCGTCACCCCTACATCAGGAGATATCCAATGAGCGTACTCGTCGGCAAACAAGCCCCGGATTTCGACGTACCTGCCGTTCTCGGCACTGGCGAAATCGTTGACAGCTTCAAGCTGTCTGAAGCCATCAAAGGCAAATACGGCCTGGTGTTCTTCTACCCGCTGGACTTCACCTTCGTCTGCCCTTCGGAGCTGATCGCTCTGGATCACCGCATGGACGATTTCAAGGCGCGTAACGTTGAAGTGGTCGCGGTTTCCATCGACTCCCACTTCACCCACAACGCCTGGCGCAACACGGCCATCAACGATGGCGGCATCGGCAAAGTCAAATACACCATGGCTGCCGACATGAAGCACGACATCGCCAAGGCCTACGACGTTGAGTCCGAAGGCGGCGTGGCATTCCGTGGCGCGTTCCTGATCGACGACAAGGGCGTTGTGCGCTCCCAGATCATCAACGACCTGCCGCTGGGCCGTAACATGGAAGAGCTGATCCGTCTGATCGACGCCCTGCAATTCCACGAAGAGCACGGCGAAGTTTGCCCTGCCAACTGGAAAAAAGGCGACAAAGGCATGAACGCTTCGCCAGAAGGCGTTGCAGCGTACCTGACCGAGAACGCCGGCAAGCTGTAAGCCAAGTTATCGGTACAAAAAAAACCGGCCTGAGAAGGCCGGTTTTTTTATACGTGGGATTTCACTTCAGTCGTTGAAGTCTTCCCAGCCGCCCATCTGTTTCCAACGGTTGACGATGCCGCAGAACAGCTCGGCAGTCTTTTCAGTGTCGTAGCGGGCCGAGTGGGCTTCGCGACCGTCAAAGTCGATACCGGCGGCCTGGCAGGCTTTGGCCAATACGGTCTGGCCGTAAGCAAGGCCTGCGAGCGTAGCGGTGTCGAAGCTGGAGAACGGGTGGAACGGGTTACGTTTCATGTCCAACCGCGCCACGGCGGCATTCAGGAAACCCAGGTCGAAACTGCTGTTGTGCCCCACCAGGATCGCGCGTTTGCAGCCATTGGCCTTCAACGCCTTGCGCACGCCGCGGAAGATATCGGTCAACGCCGCTTCTTCACTCACCGCCATGCGCAGTGGGTGATCGAGCTTGATCCCGGTGAATTCCAGGGCCGCTGCTTCGATATTGGCGCCTTCGAACGGTTCGACGCGGAAGAAGTGGGTGTGTTCTGCGAACACAAAGCCCTGTTCGTCCATGCCGATGGTCGTCGCGGCGATTTCCAGCAGTGCATCGGTGGCGCAGTTGAAGCCACCGGTTTCTACGTCGATGACAACCGGCAGATAGCCGCGAAACCGCTCGGCCATCGGGTGACGGGAACCGCCACCGCTGTGCTCGTGTTCGTCATCGTAATGGTCTTCACTCACTTGCTTTCCTCCAGCAGGCGCCAGCGCAGTGTTTCACCGGCGCGCAGCGGGATAACAGTCAGCTCGCCAAATGGCAGGCTGGCGGGGGCGGTCCAATCTTCACGAACCAGGGTGATGCGGTCGGTATTCGCCGGCAGCCCGTAGAAGCGCGGGCCGTTGAGGCTGGCGAAGCCTTCGAGTTTGTCCAGGGCGTTGCGCTGTTCGAACGCCTCGGCGTACAGCTCGATCGCCGCATAGGCGGTGTAGCAACCGGCACAACCACATGCAGCTTCCTTGGCATGCTGGGCGTGGGGCGCCGAGTCGGTGCCGAGGAAGAACTTCGGGTTGCCGCTGGTCGCAGCATCCAGCAGTGCCACCTGATGGGTGTTGCGTTTGAGAATCGGCAGGCAATAGAAATGCGGCCGAATCCCGCCCACCAGCATGTGGTTGCGGTTGTAGAGCAGGTGATGGGCGGTGATGGTCGCGCCGACGTTGGCCGAGGCCTCGGTGACGAACTGCACCGCGTCGGCCGTGGTGATGTGTTCGAACACCACCTTGAGGGTCGGAAACAGCTCGACCACACGGCGCATATGCTCGTCGATGAAGATTTTTTCGCGATCGAATACGTCGACATCACCACGGGTGACTTCACCGTGGATCAGCAGCGGCATACCGACTTCGGCCATCGCTTCGATCGCCGGCAGGATCTTGTCGATACTGGTCACGCCGGAATCGGAGTTGGTGGTCGCGCCCGCCGGGTAGAGCTTGGCGGCGTGTACGAAACCGCTGGCCTTGGCCTGGCGGATTTCGTCGGGCTGGGTGCGGTCGGTCAGGTAGAGCACCATCAGCGGTTCGAAGCGGCTGCCGGCCGGCCGTACAGCGAGGATGCGCTGGCGATAGGCGTCGGCTTCAGCGGCATTACGCACCGGAGGTACCAGGTTAGGCATGATGATGGCGCGGCCAAACGTGCGCGCAACATCGGCCACGGTTTGGGGCAACGCAGCACCATCGCGAAGATGAATATGCCAGTCGTCGGGACGCAGCAGGGTCAGGCGGTCGGACATTGGGGATTCCAGGCGGGTCAATCTGGTGGGAATGCTACCGGAAAAGACTCTTGCAGGCACTCGCTATCAAGTTTTGCAGGATGCGACCGATATCCCTGGGTATGCCTTAACGATGTATGACGCTTTGAAGTGTTGTAGAAACCAGTGGAGCCTCCCGTGCGCCAGCATTATTTAGCCCTGCTCAGTGTGTTTGCCAGCCTGCCTGCGATGGCCCTCACGTTTCAGACACGTCTGGAGAATATTGAGTGGAAGGTGGAGGGCGACAAATTCGAGTGCCGTTTGACCCAGCCGATCACTGATTTCGGCTCGGGCGAGTTCGTGCGCCGGGCCGGCGAGCAGGCGACATTCCGCCTGAAAGCCTATAACGGCGCGCTCGGCGCGGGATCGGCGACCTTGCTGGCGGCTGCTGCGCCTTGGCAACCGGGCCGGGGTGATATCAACCTCGGTGCCGTGCGTGTCGGCAGTGGCGACGTGTTGTTCAACAGTTCCCAGGCCCAGGCCGGGCGCCTGTTCAATGGCCTGCTCGAGGGGCGCAGTCCGACCGTGCGGCATTACGGGCGTGAAGGCGGCTATTCGGAAATTCGCCTGTTGCCGGTGAAATTCAACAAGGCCTACAACGACTATCAACTGTGTACTGCCAAGCTGCTGCCGATGAATTACGATCAGGTCAAGCAGACCGAAGTCGGCTTCCCCGGTGGCGGCATCGAGCTGGACGCATCGGCCAAGAGCAAGCTGGCGGTGATCGTCGAGTTCATGAAAGCCGATCCGACGGTCAACCATATCGAATTGAATGGTCACTCCGACAATAGTGGCAATCGCCTGACCAATCGCGATGTCTCGCGCCGTCGCGCATTGGCGGTAATGGACTACTTCAAGGCCAACGGCGTGCAGGAATCGCAGATCACCATGCGATTCCACGGCGAAAGCTACCCCTTGGCGCCCAATACCAACGCCGCTAACCGAGCGCGCAATCGCCGCGTCAATATCCAGCTCGAACGCGTAGCAGCCCCCGAGAAACCGGCGGCCCAGGCCGCGCGGCCGAGCAACCCCGCCGCCACGTCATAAGCTGCGACCATCGGTCGCCCGCTCGACATAATCTGTCGCTTTATCTTCATTTGCTGTCGCGCCCCTGTAATTTCGCGGTTTTGATCGGTAGAATCGTTGCCTTTCCGTAAAACCCCGTGGAGTGATGGCATGGCCGACGTAAACAAGGTCGTTCTCGCGTATTCCGGCGGCCTGGACACTTCGGTGATCCTCAAGTGGCTGCAGGATACTTATAACTGTGAAGTGGTGACCTTTACCGCTGACCTGGGTCAGGGCGAAGAGGTCGAACCTGCACGTGCCAAGGCGCAAGCCATGGGCGTCAAAGAGATCTACATTGACGACCTGCGCGAAGAGTTCGTCCGCGACTTCGTTTTCCCGATGTTTCGCGCCAACACCGTCTACGAAGGCGAGTACCTGCTGGGTACCTCCATCGCACGTCCGCTGATCGCCAAGCGCTTGATCGAAATCGCCAACGAAACCGGCGCTGACGCCATTTCCCATGGTGCCACCGGCAAAGGCAACGACCAGGTGCGTTTCGAACTGGGCGCCTATGCCCTCAAGCCGGGCGTGAAAGTGATTGCCCCTTGGCGTGAATGGGACCTGCTGTCCCGTGAAAAGCTGATGGATTACGCTGAAAAGCACGCAATCCCGATCGAGCGTCATGGTAAGAAAAAGTCCCCGTACTCGATGGATGCCAACCTGTTGCACATCTCCTATGAAGGCGGCGTGCTGGAAGACACCTGGACCGAGCACGAAGAAGACATGTGGAAGTGGACTGTCTCCCCGGAGAACGCTCCCGACAAACCGCAGTACCTGGAACTGACCTACCGCAACGGCGACATCGTCGCGCTGGACGGCGTCGAAATGACCCCGGCCACCGTACTGGCGACCCTGAACCGTATCGGCGGCGCACACGGTATCGGCCGTCTCGACATAGTCGAGAACCGTTACGTGGGCATGAAGTCCCGTGGCTGCTACGAAACCCCAGGCGGCACCATCATGCTGCGCGCCCACCGCGCCATCGAGTCGATCACCCTGGACCGCGAAGTGGCTCACCTCAAAGACGAGCTGATGCCCAAGTACGCCAGCCTGATCTACACCGGCTACTGGTGGAGCCCTGAGCGTCTGATGCTGCAACAGATGATCGACGCTTCCCAGGCTCACGTGAACGGTGTTGTGCGCCTGAAACTGTACAAGGGCAATGTGATCGTCACCGGTCGCAAGTCCGACGAGTCGCTGTTCGACGCCAATATCGCCACCTTCGAAGAAGATGGCGGCGCCTACAACCAGGCGGACGCAGCAGGCTTCATCAAGTTGAATGCACTGCGCATGCGCATTGCGGCCAACAAGGGTCGCAAGTTGTTCTGAGTGTTCCAGTCGAAATGAAAAGTGGCCCCTTATTCAGGGGCCATTTTTTTGCCCGCAAAAAAAGCACTACGGCCCTGATGTTTAAAGTCGTTTACGGTTGTGTAAAGTGTGTCGAGGGTTCGGCGTTTCAAAAAACTTTGATACTTGACGTAGCGAGGAATGAATTATTTACACCTGAATAGGAACTATGTCTTACAGAAAATTCACTCAAGAAAGTGCGGCGTAGATGTAAGTCGCGGAAAGTTCTGTAGGAAATTTATGGTGTAAATAAATATGTTAAATGGAACTGAAATCATCAGGTTTTTTTTACCCGTCCGTCCATGCGCTAGCGGCATGCAAGGGGCATTTCCTGAAACTGATGTGCGCTGCGTTTACGACTGGCCCCCTAACCACCGGATATTCCTCTCAAAATATGTGCGAGCCCGGAAAGGTCTGAAGGGCTCCATAAAACTCGAAACATCTGAGTTGGTGATTTTTTGTAGGTTAATTCCTATCTCGTTGTGGGTTGGGTCTCTGCTTGCTGTTGCTCGGGGTGGAACGCTATGCCAACTAGGAAACGACTAGGCTATTGTGCTTGCTCTGAATAATTCGAACAGCGAAATTGGACTTTCTCATGAATAAAGTGCTGATCGTGGATGATCATCCCGTCATTCGTCTTGCTGTGCGCATGCTAATGGAGCGTCATGGTTATGAGGTCGTTGCTGAGACCGATAACGGTGTCGATGCGTTGCAACTTGCGCGGGAACATATGCCGGACATTGTCATACTGGATATTGGGATTCCCAAACTCGATGGCCTGGAAGTTATCTGCCGGCTGTCGTCGACCAAGCAGGCCACACCGTTCAAGGTGCTGGTCCTGACTTCCCAGGCCCCGGGTCATTTCTCCATGCGCTGCATGCAAGCGGGGGCGGCCGGGTACGTGTGCAAGCAGCAGGACCTGACGGAATTGCTGAGTGCCATTAAGGCGGTGCTGTCCGGCTACAGCTACTTTCCGAACCAGGCGCTGAATTCGGTGCGCTCCACCATGGGCAATGCCAGCGAGGCCGACATGGTCGAGCGCCTTTCGGGGCGCGAGATGATGGTGTTGCAGCAACTGGCGCGCGGCAAAACCAACAAGGAGATCGCCGACGGCATGTTCCTCAGCAACAAAACCGTCAGCACCTATAAGACGCGGTTGCTGCTCAAGCTCAATGCCCGCTCACTGGTCGATCTGATCGAGTTGGCTCAACGCAATGGACTGGTCTAGAGGAGGGCGCCACCACATGGCTTGATAGCCAGGCGAATCGGCAGAAAAAAGCCTCCGTCAGGGAGGCTTCCGGCCGTTCTCGGCCGATCAGAGGTCGAAGTCGTAATCGGCCAGCTGTTTTTGCAAGCGTCGCTCTTCCAGAAGGTTGTCGATGGTGCGGCGTTTGCTTAGATTGGTCTTGGCCACCTCTACAGGTGTTTCCTCTCCACCGTCATCCGACTCAACAAGGTCATCTTCCACTTCCAGTTGTTCTTTGCCAGTGCTCATAAGGTTAACTCCGGGCTAAGACTGCCGTTGGCGCTCCTTATAACGATATTCCATGAGCGGGTAAAAAAGATTTTTTCAATCGATGGATCGAAAAACCAATGATCTCTCAATCGTCCGACGTCTTGTCCTTGTATTCGCACAGGTCTTCGATGCGACAGCTGCCGCAGCGCGGCTTGCGGGCCTGGCAAACGTAGCGTCCGAGAAGGATCAGCCAGTGGTGCGAATCGAGCAGATACGGCTTGGGGACAAACTTCATCAGTTGCTTTTCCACTTCCACCACATTCTTGCCGCGGGCAATGCCGGTGCGGTTACTTACGCGGAAAATGTGGGTGTCCACGGCCATGGTCAGTTGCCGGAATGCCGTATTGAGCACAACGTTGGCCGTCTTGCGCCCCACCCCCGGCAGAGCCTCCAGCGCTTCACGCGTCTGCGGCACTTCACCGTTATGCCGTTCCACCAGCAGGCGGCAGGTCTCGATGACATTCTTCGCCTTGCTGTTGTACAGGCCGATGGTCTTGATGTATTCGGACAAGCCTTCCACGCCCAAAGCATGGATCGCTGCCGGGGTGTTCGCCACGGGATATAGTTTGGCCGTGGCCTTGTTGACGCCAACGTCTGTGGATTGGGCCGAGAGAATCACCGCAATCAGCAACTCAAACGGCGTGGAGTAGGCCAGTTCGGTTTTGGGTTCCGGATTGTCTTCGTGAAGCCTGCGGAAAATTTCCAGGCGTTTTGCGGCGTTCATGGGGCAGGCGATTCCTTGCTGGAGGTCAGCGTGATTGTGAAAAATGGGCCCAGGCCTGCAAGCCTGCGAGTAATAACCCGAGCAGGATAAACCCGGCCGGCATCAATTGGGTGGCGGCAGTGGCGCGTAACAACCCCAGGATGATCATGAGTGCGGCGAACAGAGCGACTAACCGTAGCTGCGCCTTGCGCTGGTCCGTCTCAAAGAAAGCATTATGTTCCAGGACGACGCATTGCACGCTGATCAGCGCGAGGTAGATGCCCAACTGCTGATACATCGGTAGCGCAAATGCCTGTAACAATAACTGCGCACAGCTGACCAGCGTAGCGGCGACCGTCAGGCTGGCACCCAACCGCAGGGGCGCGCTCAGGCGTGAGCGCAGCGCGCGCATGGCCAGGCCGTAGAGCGTCACGATCAGCGCCGACAACGCGAGGAAACTCAGGGCTTTGGGCAGGGTGTCAGTTACCCCGAGCAACGGTGCCAGCATCGATGCATTGGCCAGGCCAACGGCTCTAGTCATGGGCGACGGGCTCCAGCAGGGATGAGCGGTGCTCGTCGAAATAGCGCAAAGCGTCGTGGACGGCACTGATCACCGCTCGGGAGGTGAGGGTGGCACCGGCTATTTGATCGAAGGTCGAGCCTTGCATGTCCGTGCGTGAACGCCCCTTGAATGAAGCCAGCCAAGGGTTGCCGGGCTCGCTGATATGCCCACCCAGGCTTGGGGTTTCCGATTGCGCCAGGGTTTTGATTCCCAGCAGCTTGCCGTCGCGGTCGATGGCGATCAGCAGTTCGATCGGCCCAGCGTAGCCGCTGGTCGTCAAACGAAGCAGTACCGCGCTGGGTTGGCCCGACAGGGTCACCCGATAGCCACCCTGCAGTTGGCTCTCGGCGAGGGGCTGTGGGGCGATGGTCAGCGGGTGATCCAGTGGCTGGTTGTCATAGCGGTCGGCGGGTAGCAGGTCGCGCAGCGCCTGGCGCTGTAGCGCCTGAACCTGGCGGGCGGCGTGATCGGCGGTCAGGTGCTGAAGGGTGAGGACCAGCGTGCCGCCGCCGATGGCGATCAGCAACGCCAGCAACACACCTCTGCTCGATTTCATAGGCTGACCGCTTGCTGTTTCGCTGCCACCAGGCGTTCCAGTGCCGGCACGGCCAGGTTCATCAGCAGCACCGCAAAGGCTACACCGTCCGGGTAACCGCCCCACGTGCGAATCAGATAGGTCAGCACGCCCACGCCCGCCCCGAATAGCAGCCGGGCCGTGGGGCTTTTCGGGCCGGAGACCGGCTCGGTGACGATAAAAAATGCGCCGAGAACGGTGGCGCCGGTCAGCAGATGAAACAGCGGCGAGCCGTGGGAGTCAGAGCCCGAGCCATTCCAGCACAGCAAGCTGATCACAAAGAGGCTGCCCAGCATGCCCAGGGGCGCGTGCCAACTGAATACCCGCTGGCGTAACAGCCACAGACCGCCCGCCAGAAACGCCAGGTTCACCCACTCGCTGCCCTTGCCGCCGAAATGCCCAAATGCCGGGCTGCGAGCGAACAGTTCATCGATGGTCAGGCTCTTGTTCAGTCGCAGTGCATCCAGTGCAGTCGCCTGGGCCCAGGCATCGGGCGCGTCGCGGTGCAGGCCGAATATCTGTTGTGCGCCGGCCAGCAGGTCCAGGCCGTGGGTGGCCGGCCAGTGCGTCATGAGTTGCGGAAAGGCCACCAGCATCAACGCATACCCGACCATGGCCGGGTTGAAAGGGTTGCGATGGCCGCCGTACAGGTGCTTGCCGAGCAGCAGTCCAGTGGCGACGGCCGCTACGCACAGCCACCAGGGGCAATAGGGCGGCAGTGCCAGGGCGAGCAAGGTGGCGCTGACCAGGCTGCTCAGATCGCTGTCACGCTGCCCCCGCAGGCGTTGCACGCCCGCATCTACCAACAGTGCGCAGCCCGCCGCCAGCAACAGATTGATCAACACGCCCCAACCGTATAACCAGAACATCGCCACCGCACCCGGCAGCGTCGCCAGCAAGACCCGTTGCAGGGCCTGCTGAGGCTCAAGCGTGGCCATGGGCATCCACCTGGCGCTGTGCTGCGTCGAGCTTGTCTTGCGCCTCGGACAGTTGCTGTGGATCGGCGTTCTGATCCTGGGCTTTTTTCAATTCGGCGCGACGCATTGCCAGTTGGATTTTGGCGCGCTTGAGATCGGCGGTGTTGGCGGGGGCTGGCGTTGCGGGCGCGAGGTTCACCTCCAGGGCGGTTAGTGCTTGCTCTGCGGCTTCGAACTGTCGTTGCAGGACGATCAATTGCGATTGCTGTTCAAGGGTGGGCGGATGTCCGAATGCCTTCAAGGATTTGTGCAACTGCGCACGGCTCATCGCCACGTTGATCTTGGCTTTCTTGATCGCGGCGTCCTGGGCTGCCTGGGCCGTATCGATCGGCACGGCGGCCAGCGGCGCGGTACGCTCGGCCCGGGCCAGGCGTTCGGCCTGCTTGTGTTCTTCTTCTCGTTGCAGGCGCGCGTTTCGTTGCTCAAAGCGTCGTCGTGCGCGGTCACGCTTTGAGCCCCGCTCGCGGCGCTCGTGGTCGTTGGTCGCCAGGCCGCCGACAATCGGCAGCACCGTCGCCAGCGGGTGCATTTCGATGCAGTCGACCGGGCAGGGCGCGACGCACAGGTCGCAACCGGTGCATTCGTCGATGATCACGGTGTGCATCAATTTGGCCGCGCCGACAATCGCATCCACCGGGCACGCCTGGATGCATTTGGTACAACCGATGCATTCGGCTTCGCGGATGTAGGCAATTTGTGGCGGCGCTTCGCCGTGGCTGGCGTCCAGCGTCAGCACCGGCACGTTCAGCAACTGCGCGAGTGCGCCGATCGTTTCCTGCCCGCCCGGCGGGCACTTGTTGATGGCTTCGCCTTGGGCAATGCCTTCGGCGTAGGGCTTGCAGCCCGGGTGCCCGCATTTGCCGCATTGGGTTTGCGGGAGCAGCGCGTCGATACGTTGAATCAGGTTCATGCTTTGATCATTGCGTTGAAACCCAGAAAAGCCACTGCCATCAGCCCGGCGCTGATCAGTTCGACCGGCAGGCCGCGGAAGGGCAGCGGAATGTCGTTGTCGGCGATCCGCTGGCGCAAGTCGCTGAACAGGCTCAGCACCAGCCAGAAGCCGAGCCCGGCGCCCAGGCTCAGTGCCGCTATGTGTGCCAGGCCCTTGTCGTCTTCAATGCCCAGCAACACCACGCCCAGTACCCCGGCGTTGCCCAGTAGGAGCGGCCATAACCCCTCCGTCGGCAGTGTGGGGCGCAAACGCGTGAGCAAACCGAGCACGGGGCGGATCAGCAGCGCAGTCAGCGGTAAAAACGCAAACAGCCGCAGGGCGGTTAACGCCAGCGGCTGCAGCAGGTAGTGGTCCAGCAGATAGCCCAGCATGCTGCTGGCTGCCATCAACACGGTGGTGGCAATCCCCAATGCATGCAACCGCGAGCGTGAGTGCGCAGCCAACATCGGGTCGACGGCCAACGGCATCTGCAACACGAGGTTGTTGATCAGGGCGGCGCTGACAAGGGTGAGGAGCATATCGGTCATGGGCATGCCGGTTAAGCAAACAGGGCCTGATTATCCGGTAAGCGAGAAGGGGGTACTAGCTGAAAAGCCCTGTCGCCGCGACGACAGGGCTGTTTTGCAGGGCTTACTTGATGCGTTGACCCGGCTTGGCGCCGCTGTCAGGGCTCAGCAGGTAGATTTCTTCGCCGCCGGGGCCGGCCGCCATCACCATGCCTTCGGAAATACCGAACTTCATTTTTCGTGGCTTGAGGTTGGCGATCATCATGGTCAGGCGACCATTGAGCTTGGATGGGTCCGGATATGCACTCTTGATCCCGGAGAACACGTTGCGTTGCTCGTCGCCGATGTCGAGGGTCAGGCGCAGCAGCTTGTCGGCACCTTCCACGGCTTCGGCCTTGAGGATCAGCGCAACCCGCAGGTCCACGGCGGCAAAGGCGTCGAACTCGATCTCCGGGGACAGCGGTTCCTTGATCAGTTCGCCGTTGCCGGCCGGCGTCGATTCGCCGGTGTCTGTCTGGCTGGCGACCAGGTCTTCTTTCGAAGCGTCGCTCATAGCCTGGACTTTTACCGGGTCGATGCGGGTCATCAGCGGCTTGAACTCATTCAACTGATGGTTGCTGAGCAAGGTGGCGTGATCGTTCCAGGTCAGCGGCGCGACGTTGAGGAACGCCTCGGCATCCGCGGTCAGCAACGGCAGCACCGGCTTGAGGAAGATCACCAACTGGCGGAACAGGTTGACGCCGGTGGCGCAGATGGCCTGGACTTCCGCCTGCTTGCCTTCCTGCTTGTTCAGCGACCACGGCGCCTTGTCGGCGATCCACGCGTTGGCGCGGTCGGCCAGGCCCATGATCTCGCGCATGGCGCGGGCAAAGTCGCGGGCCTCATAGGCGTCGGCAATGCTTGGCGCGGCGGCCAGGAACGCGTCAGTCAGTTCCGGCGCGGCATTCTCGGCCACCAGCACACCGGCGTTGCCCTTGTGGATGAAACCGGCGCAACGGCTGGCGATGTTGACGACTTTGCCGACGAGGTCCGAGTTGACCTTCTGTACGAAGTCTTCCAGGTTCAGGTCGAGGTCGTCGACGCCACGGCCCAGCTTGGACGCGTAGTAGTAGCGCAGGTATTCCGGCGACAGGTGATCCAGGTAGGTGCGCGCCTTGATAAAGGTGCCGCGGGACTTGGACATCTTCTGGCCGTTGACGGTCAGGTAGCCGTGTACGTTGATGCCGGTCGGCTTGCGGTAGCCCGAACCTTCGAGCATCGCCGGCCAGAACAAGGCGTGGAAGTTGACGATGTCCTTGCCGATGAAATGGTACAGCTCGGCGGTGGAGTCTTTGCCCCAGAACGCGTCGAAGTCCAGTTCCGGCGTGCGGTTGCACAGGTTCTTGAAGCTGGCCATGTAGCCGATCGGGGCGTCCAGCCACACGTAGAAATACTTGCCCGGCTCGCCTGGAATCTCAAAGCCGAAATACGGCGCATCGCGGGAGATGTCCCACTGTTGCAGCCCGGCATCCAGCCATTCGGCGATCTTGTTGGCGACGGCATCCTGCAGGGTGCCGCTGCGGGTCCAGGTTTGCAGCATCTGCTGGAAATCCGGGAGTTTGAAGAAGAAGTGCTGGGAATCCTTGAGCACCGGGGTGGCGCCGGAGATCGCCGACTTCGGGTCCTTCAGGTCGGTGGGGGCGTAGGTGGCACCGCATTTTTCGCAGTTGTCGCCGTACTGGTCCTCGGTGCCGCATTTCGGGCAGGTGCCCTTGATGAAGCGGTCGGCCAGGAACATTTTCTTTTCCGGGTCGAAATACTGGGTGATCGAGCGCGTGGCAATGTGCCCGGCGTCCTTCAAACGCAGGTAGATCTGGCTCGACAGCTCACGGTTTTCGTCGGCGTGGGTCGAGTGGAAGTTATCGAAGTCCACCAGGAACTCGGCAAAGTCGGCGCTGTGTTCAGCCTGCACATTGGCGATCAGTTGTTCCGGGGTGATGCCTTCCTTTTCGGCGCGCAACATGATGGCCGAACCGTGGGCGTCGTCTGCGCAGACATAGATGCATTGATTGCCGCGATGCTTCTGGAAGCGCACCCACATATCGGTCTGGATGTACTCAAGCATATGGCCAAGATGGATCGAACCATTGGCATAGGGCAGGGCGCTGGTGACGAGGATCTTGCGTGGCTCGGACATTGGGGCTCGGCTACTTGATGAAACGGAGGTCGGTCACTATAAAGCGCCGGGAAATATATTTCACCCCGTGACGCTGTTTCAGAATCTTCCCGGCCTGCGAAAGCATGCCGTTAAGCCGCTGGAACGGTTAGGATAGCCGCCTGTTTTAGTCAGTCTTTTTTCGGGAGTAGCCCATGAGCGCCGTCAATCGCGCAGCGGTGGAAGCCGTTCTTCGCCAATACACCGACCCCTATTTGAACCAGGACCCGGTCAGCGCCGGCTGTGTACGCGCCATCGAGGTCCAGGGCGACCAGGTGTCGGTCCGGATGGAACTGGGCTATGCCGCCGGCCTGTTCAAGAGCGGCTGGGCGCAGATGCTGCAAATGGCCATCGAAGGCCTGGACGGCGTGGGTTCGGCCAAGGTCGACATTCAATGTGTGATCGCCCCGCACAAGGCCCAGGCGCAGATCCCCGGCCTGGCTAACGTAAAAAATGTGGTGGCCGTGGCCTCCGGCAAGGGTGGTGTGGGTAAATCCACCACGGCGGCCAACCTGGCGCTGGCGCTGGCGCGCGAAGGCGCTCGCGTGGGGATTCTCGACGCGGATATCTACGGCCCAAGCCAGGGCGTGATGTTCGGCATTGCCGAGGGCACTCGCCCGAAAATCAAGGACCAGAAGTGGTTCGTGCCCATCGAGTCGCTGGGTGTCGAAGTGATGTCGATGGCGTTCCTGACCGACGACAACACACCGATGGTATGGCGTGGGCCGATGGTCTCCGGCGCCTTGCTGCAACTGGTCACCCAGACCGCCTGGGGCGATTTGGACTACCTGGTGATCGACATGCCGCCAGGCACTGGTGATATCCAACTGACCCTGGCACAAAAAGTCCCGGTGGCCGGTGCGGTGATCGTCACCACCCCCCAGGACCTGGCGTTGCTGGACGCGAAGAAGGGCGTGGAAATGTTCCGCAAGGTCAACATTCCAGTGCTGGGCGTCGTGGAAAACATGGCGGTACACATCTGCTCCAACTGCGGCCACGCCGAGCATCTGTTCGGCGAGGGGGGCGGCGAGAAACTGGCCACCCAGTATGGCGTCGAGTTGCTCGCCTCGCTGCCGCTGGCGATGGTGATCCGTGAGCAGGCCGATGGTGGCAAACCGACAGTGGCGGCGGAGCCAGACGGCCAGATCGCCATGGTTTATCAGGAGCTGGCGCGTCACGTGGGCGCGCGGATTGTGCTGCAGGAAGCGGCTGCTCCGGCCATGCCGACGATTACAGTCAGCGACGACTGAGCCAGTCGTAGGAAACAAGCCTCGAATTTGTCGGGGCTTTTTCTTGTCCGCAGAACGGCCAGGCATTGCTTGCTGCGCGCTTACACAGTTGCTCGTGTAAGCATTTGCTTACTTTTACGTAAGTGTTTGGTTTTTTTAGCGCTGCCGGACGTCTCGAATTATCTGGCTATATTTCTAATCAATTGAAATATAACAATTATTTATTGGATTTCGAGCGCGATTGCTCGGCAGGCGGCGGTTTGGATTGCGTTGTACTTCCCTGGGAACTGGTTACTATCAGCCCTGTGTCCACGGATTGACACAGCCATCAAGGAACGATGGTTTGAAGGAACGTCGCAGGATGCGATTCATCAGGATGATGAAAAAGGAATACAGGGACTAGGGAAAAAATGTGGGCGGGTCATACCGCCCCTTTTTTTTGCCTGCAGAAAAGTAAAATGCCTGCCCCCGGACACAAAAAAGCGCACAAGGTTATTTCCGCCAATGGGAGATGCATAGGTAGTGTCTTTTTTGATTCAGGCCCATCCGGCTCTGCACGGGCGTAAGACCATTGAGTTACCTTATAGATGCACGCTTATTTATGTCACCGTCTGGGTTGAATCAAGTCGTTTCGACTTAATAGTCCGCATTTGTGCGGCAGCAGTTCGGTAATTTCATTCGCCCGTTGTGTCGGTAGTAAGCGTTTCGGGAACACACCTTCCGATTTGGATGGGCTGTGTGATTTCTGCTCACCAGAACAGCATCCTCAATGCCAGCGCGATCACGACTATATTAAAAACGGACTCCATCCACTGGTCGCCCTTCTTTAGCGCAAACTTCGCGCCGGCATTTGCACCCAATAGCGTGCCAATAACCAGGCAAAATCCGTACTGCCAGTTAATGATACCGCTGACGCCGAAAATTATTAGCGAACCCACGGAGAGGACGAGGCCGCCGACTTTGCGGGTACCCACCGATTCGCTGATGGTCTTTCTGAAAAAGATAATGAATAAATACGTCGAGAGTTTGGCTTGTCCACCCAATAACCCGCCGATCATTCCTACTGGGATGAAGAGGATATAGCCAAACAGACGCCTGATCGCTGAGGGCGGTGTTTCGCCGCTACGAGGTTTTTTTATAAGGGAGAGTGCCACCAGCAACAATGTCAGCCCGCCAATTATTTTATGCAGCAGCGCGGGATCTATTTGAAGAAGAAGGCTCGCTCCTCCCAGAGCCCCGGCGAGCCCCAGTGCCGCAGCCGGCACGGCAAGCGCATAATCGACCTTTCCCTGATTATGGAAGTGCCGCAGTCCGGCAACCATGGTGCCTACCGAGGCCAGGCGCGCGGTGGCGATCGACGACTGAGGCGCAATTCCCAGCCAGATCATCACCGGGACGGTTAAAAACACACTCCCACCGGTGTTGGTACCGACGAATCCAGTTATTAATCCGAGGAGAACCAGGCCGGCGCCAGTCAACCACTCATGACCCATCATGTTGAGATGCTCGCATAGGATTAACGTGCACGGTTTATTCGCTTAAGTAAGCAGGGTCTACCCAGCGATAGCAATTTCTGTTTTGGGAATTGGCGGTCACATTCATCACCTTAAATGGCGAAGACCGCCACGCCACGGGCTAGCGCGCCCGCTAAATGATCTGACCGCATAATTTTGGCGTTCGGAAGGCGTGTTTGCCGTTCGCTGACAAATCGTCAAAGAGCGCGGCCGGACAGTGTTCGAGCTAGGCTTTGCCTGTGCGATTCGTAAGTTGCCGGGAGACTGACCTCACATCCTCTCCAGGGAGTGGGCATGAGGACCGTGCTATGAATGGGGGCGGCCACACAGCTTAGAGCTTATGCCACGAACGAATCGAATAATGAGAAAAGCGCCAAACTTGTTGCCGGCGCTTAGAAGCTACGATGCAATCCGATGTGTCTATATATCGCAAGGCTTTTATACTCAAAAGCCTGCGCCAATTAGGCGTTATGGTCGCTCACGCACGAATTATGTACGCGAGGGTATAACGCCTTAACGGGCCTTTTTGTTGGGCAGCGTCGCTGTCAGCGCTCGAGATCTTTGATCTTGCCTTTCACACCATCCCACTCTTCCGCATCCGGCATCGACTCTTTCTTCTCCGTGATGTTCGGCCAGATTTCCGCCAGTTCGACGTTCAACTGGATAAATTCCTGCATATCTTCCGGGACCTCGTCCTCGGAGAAAATAGCGACGGCCGGGCATTCAGGCTCACACAGGGCGCAGTCAATGCACTCGTCCGGGTGGATGACCAGGAAATTCGGGCCTTCGTAGAAGCAGTCCACCGGACAGACTTCTACGCAGTCGGTGTATTTGCACTTGATGCAGTTGTCGGTGACGACGAAGGTCATTTCTATTTTTCTCCTCAGGCGGCGGCAGCGAAACCCCTTATGGTGGGGCCCGCGAGGTTTGAGAGCGATAGTCTGCGGACCAGGCTAAAAAGCCCGCAGCATCCCAAACCGCGCGAGATAATATCAGCTTGCAAGCGTCTGCGTTAGATCCGTGTCTTCAGTGTGTAGAGCATTTCCAGCGCTTTTCGCGGTGTCAAGTCGTCCAGGTCAAGTTTTGCCAACTCATCCAGCACCGGATGGGGCAGGCTGGCGAACATATCACTCTGGTGTGGCGCGCTGGATTTGCTGCTGGCCTTCTTCGTGCTGGCGACCACGGTTTCGTGGGGCAGGGCGGTGGCCTCCAGACGGCTGAGGTGCTCGCGGGCGCGGGTGATCACGTCGTTTGGCACACCGGCCAACTGCGCCACGGCCAGGCCGTAGCTCTGGCTGGCCGGCCCTGGCAACACATGGTGCAGGAACACGATACGCTCGTTGTGCTCGGTGGCATTGAGATGCACGTTGGCCACCAGCGGCTCGCTTTCCGGCAGCACGGTCAGTTCGAAGTAATGGGTGGCGAACAGCGTATAGGCGCGCAGGTGCGCCAGGCGCTCGGCCGCCGCCCAGGCCAGGGACAGGCCGTCGAAGGTGCTGGTGCCGCGGCCCACTTCGTCCATCAGCACCAGGCTGCGCTCGGTGGCGTTGTGCAGGATGTTCGCGGTTTCGCTCATTTCCACCATAAAGGTCGACCGGCCACCGGCGAGGTCATCGCTGGAACCAATCCGCGTGAAGATGCGATCCACCAGGGACAGCTCGCAACTGGCCGCCGGTACAAAGCTGCCGATATGCGCCAGCAACACGATAAGTGCGGTCTGGCGCATGTAGGTGGATTTACCGCCCATGTTCGGACCGGTGATCACCAGCATGCGGGTATCGTCATCCAGCGACAGGTCGTTGGCGACGAACGGCGTGGTCAATACCTGCTCCACCACCGGGTGGCGACCCTGAACGATGCGCATGCACGGCTCGCTGACAAACCGCGGGCAGTTCAAGTCAAGGTTCAGCGCACGTTCGGCCAGGTTGCTCAGCACATCCAGTTCCGCCAGTGCGGCGGCGGTGTCTTGCAACGGCGCCAAGCGGCCGATCAAATCTTCGAGCAGCGCTTCATACAGCATCTTTTCCCGCGCTAAGGCGCGGCTCTTGGCCGACAGCGCCTTATCTTCGAATGCTTTCAGCTCCGGGGTGATGAAGCGCTCGGCACCTTTTAGGGTTTGACGACGTTGATAGTCGATGGGCGCCTGCTCGGCCTGCTTGCTCGGCAACTCGATGAAGTAGCCATGCACGCGGTTGTAACCGACCTTCAGGTTGGCCAGGCCGGTGCGCGCTTTTTCGCGGGCTTCCAGGTCAATCAGGAACTGCCCGGCGTTCTCGCTCAGGGACTGCAGTTCATCCAGTTCGCTGTCATAACCAGTCTTGAGCACGCCGCCGTCACGAATGATCGCCGGCGGGTTGTCGATGATGGCTTTTTCCAGCAGCGCCGCCAGGTCCGGGTAGGTGCCGGCAGTTACCGCAAGTTGTTGCAGGTGTGGCGTGTCCAGTTCGGTCATCGCCACTTGCAGTTGCGGCAGGGCGCTCAAGGCATCACGCAGACGCGCCAAGTCACGGGGCCGCGCGTTGCGCAGGCCGATCCGCGCCAGGATACGCTCGATATCGCCGATTTCTTTCAACTGCGGCTGCAGCTTTTCGAAGCGATAGCCGTCCAGCAGGCAGGTAATCGACGTCTGCCGCGCTTGCAATACCGTCAAATCCCGCAGCGGGCGGTTCAGCCAACGGGTCAGCAAGCGGCTGCCCATGGCGGTCTGGCAACGGTCCACCACCGATTGCAGAGTGTTGTCGCGGCCGCCGGCCAGGTTGGTGTCCAGTTCCAGGTTGCGACGGCTGGCGCCATCGAGCACGACGGTGTCGTCCAGGCGCTCATGGCGCAGGCTGCGCAAGTGCGGCAGGGCGGTGCGCTGGGTTTCCTTGGCATAGCTGAGCAGGCAACCGGCGGCGCCGATGGCCAGGGTCAGGGTTTCGCAACCGAAGCCCTTGAGGTCCTGCACGGAGAACTGCTGGCAGAGGCTTTTCAGCGCTGAATCACGCTCGAAATCCCACGGCGCGCGACGCTTGGTCCCACGACGACGTTCCGCCGGCAGGTCCTTTGGCCAATCATCCGGGATCATCAGCTCCACCGGATTGATACGCTCCAGCTCCGCCAGCAGGTTCTCCCAGCCTTTGGTCTCCATCACGCTGAAGTTGCCGCTGGTGATATCCAGTACCGCCAGGCCGAACAAGCGCTCATCGCCGAGCACCGCGGCGATCAGGTTATCGCGCCGCTCATCCAGCAGCGCCTCATCACTCACCGTCCCCGGCGTAATAATGCGCACCACCTGACGCTCCACCGGCCCCTTGCTGGTGGCCGGGTCACCGATCTGCTCGCAGATCACCACCGACTCGCCCAGCTTCACCAGCTTGACGAGGTAGCCTTCCAACGAATGGTAAGGAATCCCACACATCGGAATCGACTGCCCCGCCGACTGCCCACGCGCGGTCAGGGTAATGTCCAGCAACTTGGCGGCCTTCTTCGCGTCTTCGTAGAAGATCTCGTAGAAATCGCCCATGCGATAGAACATCAACTGATCAGGGTGCTGGTTTTTCAGGCGCCAGTACTGCTGCATCATTGGGGTGTGGCTGGACAGATCGGAAGTGTTTTTACTCATCAGATAATTAGCGAATTCGTTAAAAGGAGTGGGGCAAAGGGGCGCTTGGCCCAGCTGATTTTGCGATGGCGGCAAGGTTAACACGCGAGGTCGACCGTTCGCAGGCCCGCTCAAACGTCACGGAAAATGCATAAAAATGCATAGTCAATGCAAATTAGCATTTGCCAAGCCTGAAATCTGTCGTCACTATCCGCTTTATGCAAAAACGCAACGTTTCTATTGTCTTAAGAGAGCTGCTGGACCGCGACCGGATCTCCCCCACGGAGCTTCACCGGCGTACCGGCGTGCCTCAATCCACGCTGTCCCGGATACTCAGCGGCAAGATCGTTGACCCCTCGGACAAGCACATCTCCCGCATCGCCGAGTACTTCCGCGTCAGCACCGACCAACTGCGCGGGCGCGCGGCGGTGGGCGTTTCGCGGGATGACGGGCGCGACCCGATGCATTCGGAACTCAAGGACATAAGCCTGTGGGATGACGACACCCCCGTGAATGACGACGAGGTGTCGATCCCCTTTTTGCGTGAGGTTGAATTGGCTGCTGGATCAGGAAGATTCGTCATCGAGGAAAGCGAAAAGGCCAGCCTGCGGTTCGGCAAGCGCAGCCTGCGGCATAACGGTGTGCAGTTCGACCAGGCCAAGTGCGTGACGGTGCGCGGCAACAGCATGTTGCCGGTGCTGCGTGATGGCGCGACGGTGGGGGTGAATGCGGGCAAGAGCGCGATTGGCGACATCGTCGATGGCGACTTGTACGCCATCAATCACAATGGCCAGTTGCGGGTCAAACAGCTCTATCGCCTGCCTTCCGGGATTCGCCTGCGCAGTTTCAACCGCGATGAACACCCGGACGAGGACTACAGCTTCCAGGACATCCAGGATGAGCAGATCAGCATCCTCGGCCATGTCTTCTGGTGGGGCATGTACGCCCGTTAACCTTCTCGCGTAAGACGAAGCCCGCCAATGAGCGGGCTTTTTTTCGTCTGTTGAAAGGCATCAAACCCTTTGCCAGCAAGGCGTTCAATGCATCAATGCATTTTCATGGTGAAAATAAATGCATTTGTGCATTGACTGTATATGCATACATGCATATCCTTCATCTCAAGCCAGCCAACAAGGTCTGGTGGAGGCGGCAAGGATGCTGCCAAGGAAGACAAGGAAGGCACGCAACATCGGCAAGGACGCCATCGAAGCGATGGCAGGGATGCCAAGCAACACCGGCAAGGATGCCGACGCTCTTTAGTTTCACCGCTTTACAAGAACAGGCAGCGATGAACCGGCCTTAACGGTTCAGAGGGTTGGCAACTGACCCGGGTGTGCAGCGTAAAGCACCAGAAGCAGTTATCCGGCAGACAGGGATCGTGGTCGGAAAAACATCGAGGAAAGATCCGTACCGCGCCAGTAGCGCCGAAAGATTGAGGGCCCAGCCTCACCAATACTGATCCTTTTTGACCGCGTCTTTTGTCGCCATGCGGCGTTGCCGCTCAACAGCAGCCGCTCGTCAAAAGAGGATCGTATTGGTGAGGCTGGGCACAGGACCGCATTACTGAAAAGCCCGGGTAACCGGGCTTTTTGGAATGCCTACCTATAAATGGATTTACCCAAACACCGGCATTCTGCCGGCATTGCTCAGCCAGGAGGCGTGACATGACAAACGAGCAGCAAGCGTTAGCGGAAATGCCTATCTGGCTGGTGATCGTACTGGCGCTGATCGGCGGAGTTTCCGGCGAAATGTGGCGCGCCGACAAGGAGGGCGCCCGTGGTTGGTCGCTGATCCGGCGCCTGGCGCTGCGGTCTGGGGCGTGCATGGTCTGCGGGGTCTCGGCGTTGATGCTGTTGTACGCCGCCGGCATGTCGATCTTGACCGCCGGCGCCCTCGGTTGCCTGACAGCCATGGCCGGTGCGGACGTCGCCATCGGCCTTTATGAACGTTGGGCGGCCAAGCGCATTGGCGTAAACGAGACTCCGCCCTCCCGCCCGGATCAGCAGTAACCGCTGCAAGGACGCGACTGATGACATTTATCGAAAAACCTTCCCAACTGCCCGTCGCAATTGGCGCAGCGCTCAAGGGCGCCTTCCCACAATTGCGCGTGGGCAATCACCAGGACTTCCAGAGCGCCGGGGATAAAACCGGCGTGCTGATTACCGTGGAACGCAACGGCCCCGGCGTTCGATCCCTTGAAGGGCGCAAGGCCCATGCACTGTCGGTGTCACTCATGGCCAGGGTTGCCAGTGGTTCGGCGCCTTACGACGCCTGCGACCTGGCCAGCCAATTGATGGATTTGGCCCTCGATAATCGCTGGGGCCTGCCGGCGGACCAGTGCGACCTGCCAACCGCGATTGTCGCGGCGCCGACCCTACAGGGCAGTACCGAAACGGACTACGACACCTGGACAGTGTCCTTCACCCAAAACATCTACCTCGGCCCGCCGATACTCGAAGATCCCACCGGAAAACCTCTGTTTGCCTGCACGTGGGAAGTTTCGAATATCGACGATCCTAGCCAATACCGACCATTGCAGGAGTAGTCCATGTTCGATGCGCTGTTACGCATGCAACTGGGACCGATCGTCGAGCGCCTGGCAGAAATGGAGGTCCAGCTCGAAGACCTGTACCGACGCGCTGAAAGCTTCTGTCGGATCGGCATATGCCAGCAGGTCGACGCCGCCAGCAATACCTGCACCGTCAGCCACGGTGATTTGCTCACTCCAGCGATTCGTTTTTTCAACCCCAGCGCGGGGGCGCAGACCGAAACGCGCATTCCGTCAGTGGGCGAACAATGCTTGCTGCTCAACTATGGCGGCGGGGAAGGCGCTGCGCAGTCGGTGGCGCTTTTCGGCCTCAACAGTAGTCTGTTTCCGCCGGTCTCCAGCGTTGCATCGTTGACCCGGCGCCGCCATCAGGACGGAACACAAAGTGACTATGACGACGTCAGTCACGCGTTCAACTGGACTAACGGACCAACCGTCTTCAGCGGTTCCCGCGAACAGATCGAAGCGAAGATCGGCGCCGCCACGCTGCGGCTGACCGCCAACCACATCACCTTGCAACTCGGCGCCGTCGGCCTGCTATTGGATGCTGGCGGCGTGCATTTGAGCGGCCCGCTGGTGGATCACCAGGGCCGCGTGATCAGCACCGCATAAGGACTTGCCATGATCGGAATCGATAGGAACACCGGGGCAGCCGTCGATGACTGGCTGCAATTCGTGCAGCGTGCCGCCCGAGCGCTGACCACCCCCGTGGGCACTCGCCAGAAGCGTCCGTTGTACGGCTCGCTGATCCCCCAACTGCTCGGGCAGAACCTTGGCGACGACCTCTTGATCCTCGCCCAAAGCCACGCCGCCCGAGCGTTCTACAACGTCGAGAACGGCATCGCCGACTTTCAACCCCAGGTCATCGTCGCTACCCGCCAGGGCGCCGGCCTGTTGCTGCGGTTTGCCGGCACCTGGAAAAACCGCCAACAATCCTTCGAGGTCATGACATGAGCATGCTGATCCCTGGCCAGAACCAACTGGCGGAGCCGGCGATCATTGCCGTCGACGCGTTCGAGCCGTTGCTGGCGGAGTTCAAGGCGTTCGTCATCGACTACGTCGCCACCCGTGCGCCGCAAAGCGCCGCCAAACTCAAGGTCAGCCTCGACAACGAAAGCGAGCTGCTGACCCTGGCCCTGGAAGCGTTTTGCGTGCGCCTGCAAACCCACGAACGCAAGTACAACGCTCGCATCAAGCAGATGCTGGCGTGGTGGGCCACCGGCAGTAACCTCGACGCACGCCTGGCCGATATGGGGCTGGAGCGCCAGGTGCTGGACCCCGGTGACCCGGCGGCCTTCCCGCCGGTGCCGCCGACATTGGAAAGCGACGACGACGCACGGCTGCGCTATTACTTGGCGCCCCACGCGCCGGCGGCGGGTTCGCGCATGCAGTATCGCCGCGAGGTGTTCACCCTCGGCGAACGACCGGCGGTGAACGTGGAAAGCGCGACACCGGGTGTCGTCACGGTCACCTATACCTTCGACCCGGATGGCTATGCGGCTCAGATCAAGGATGGCAACGGCCGACGCACCGCCCCCGGTGAAGTGAGGGTGACGGTGCTGTCCAGGGACGGCGACGGAACTCCTTCTGCCGATTTGCTTGACGGCGTGCGCAGACATTTCGCACGGCCCGATGTACGGCCGGAAACTGATCTCGTCACGGTCCAAAGTGCGCAGATCCAACGCTACAAGATTCGCGTGGTGGCCAAGATCAACGCCGGCCCGGATTCGGGCCTGACCCAAGTGGCCGCGCAGCAGTTGCTGCAAACCTACGCCGAATCCTGCCACCGCCTGGAAGGGCGAGTGGACCCGAGCTGGATCGACTACGCCATCCACAGTGCCGGAGCGGCGCAACTGCAAATCCTCGAACCGCTGGCGCCGATTGCATGCTCGGCGTTCCAGGCACCGTATTGCACGGGCGTCGAGGTGGAGGTACGCACGCTATGAGTGAATCCAAATCGAGTTTGTTGCCCGCCAATAGCTCACCGTTGGAAAAGGCGTTGGACCTGGGGTTTGGCCACTTGCTGGAACGGGTCATGCCGCCGTTTCCGGCATTGATGAACCCGCTGCAAACACCCTCCGAATTCCTTCCCTACTTGGCCGCCGACCGGGGCGTCAGTGAATGGGACGCGGATGCCAGCGAGACGGAAAAGCGCCTCACCGTGGGCTTGTCCTGGCAAATCCAGCGCCAGGCGGGCACGCCCAAGGCCTTGAGTTATGCGGTGGAGTCGCTGGGTTTCAGCCCCAACATCAGCGCCTGGTATCAACAGCGGCCGCTGGGCGTGCCTTACACCTTCGATGTGCAGGCGATCATCGGGCGCAGTTGGTCCAGCGGCGACCATAACCGCTTGATCCGCCGTATCAACGCCGCGAAGAGCGAGCGCGACCAGGCGACGATTACCGTGGTTCACCAGACGCAAGCACGCCTTGGCCTGACCGCGATTGTCCACGCCCCGTTTAACGACAGCGAGTTCAGCCTGCAAGGTGCATTACCCGAGCTTGCCTTGGGCGCTCGACTTAACAGTGCCGGTGTTGCCCGGCACTACACCATTAACGACTACGACCTCAGGGCGCAGCCATGACAGATGACATTACGCGCCTGGTGCGCTTCACCTCCAAGGGTTTGGATGAAGTGCTGCAGGCAAAGAACCAGGGCTTGAAAGGCGAAATCACCCACATCGGCGCCGGCACCGGCCGCTACAACCCTGACGGCACGGAAGTGGCCTTGCGTGACGAGCGCCAGCGGGTTGCCATTGTGGATTACGAGGATTTGGGCGACCGCCAACTCAGGATGGCCGCGCTGTTCGATGGTGAAGGCGAGTATGAAATTGGTGAGTTTGGTTTTTACCTCGCCAGTGGGACGCTGTTGGCGGTGTATTCCGTGGCTGGGAAGTTGCTGACGTATAAAGCGGCGGCGGCTCGGGTGCTGCAGAAGTTTACGTTGGATGTTTCGCCGTTGCCGGCGGAGAGCGTGACG
>Ga0209913_1000241_pt1 | contig 54647 bp, 39 predicted proteins | sample PersoiDNA2013203_FD_185805 | JGI IMG/M metagenome (GOLD analysis project Ga0209913, IMG submission 185805) | Permafrost soil microbial communities from the Arctic, to analyse light accelerated degradation of dissolved organic matter (DOM) -... | ecosystem: Environmental > Terrestrial > Soil >...
CCGCGCTGGCTGCACGGTTGAATTCATGAGCCCTCCATGATCCTAGGGTTAACCCTAAAATACACGGCTTGGGCTGTGCAACGCGGCCCATTCTGTTCCAAGCGCAGTTCGCCACCGTGGTCTGCGTGCGTGTGGCCATTCACCCCCAAGGCCCGTGAACAGCTGAGACTCTGCCACACGACCTGCGGCCTTCACCATGCATTGTTGCCGCCCAGGCGACCCATCCGAGCCCTCCATGACATCCACTGCCCAGAGTGTGGCGCCGCAGGCACCACACCGACCCCTCAATCGCCATGACTACCAGACCCTCGCGCTGTCCGCGCTGGGCGGCACGCTGGAGTTCTATGACTTTGTGATCTACGTCTTTTTTGCCACCGTGCTGGGAGGCCTGTTTTTCCCGGCCGACATGCCGGACTGGCTGCGCCAGTTGCAGACCTTCGGCATCTTCGCCGCCGGCTACCTGGCCCGCCCGGTCGGCGGTATCGTGATTGCGCACTTTGGCGACAAGCTGGGACGCAAACGCATGTTCACGCTGAGCATCTTCATGATGGCACTGCCCACGCTGGTGATCGGGCTGCTCCCGACCTATGCTGCGATCGGCGTGGCGGCCCCCTTGCTGCTGCTGGCCATGCGCGTTTTGCAGGGGGCGGCCATCGGCGGCGAAATGCCGGGCGCCTGGGTATTTGTGGCCGAACACGTGCCGCAGCGCCACTATGGCCTGGGCATCGGCACGCTCACCTCAGGCATCACCGGCGGCATCTTGCTGGGCTCGCTGGTGGCCATCGGCATCAACAGCCATTACCAAGCGCCCGAGGTGCAGGCCTTCGCCTGGCGGATTCCATTCATTCTCGGGGGTGTCTTCGGCATGGTGTCGGTGTACCTGCGCCGCTTTCTGCAGGAAACCCCGATCTTCAAGGAACTGGAGCAGCTGCGCCACATTGCCGATGAACTGCCCGTGAAGACTGTGTTGCGTGAGCACCGCTGGGCCTGCGTGATCGTGGCCTTGCTGACCTGGGTGCTGTCGGCTGCGATTGTGGTGGTGGTGCTGTTCACTCCCACCTACCTGCAGAAGGTTCACCACATCCCGGTGACCCTGGCGCTCGAGGCCAATGCCCTGGCAACCTTGATGCTGACTCTGGGTTGCATCCTGGTGGGCTGGGCCAGCGACCGCATAGGCACCCGGGTCGTGATGCTGGTCGGCTTTGCCGGCCTGCTGATCAGCAGCTACCTGTTCTACACCGACCTGCCAGGTACGCCGGCTTCACTGATGTGGCACTACGGCATCACCGGCCTGTTCGTGGGCATCATCGCCATCGTGCCCATCGTGGGCGTGCGCGCTTTTCCGCCTCGGGTGCGTTTCAGCGGTCTGTCATTTGCCTACAACATGGCCTATGCCGTGTTTGGCGGGCTGACGCCGATCATCATCACCACCTGGTTGCAAAAAGACGTGCTGGCACCTGCGCACTATGTGGGTGCCCTGTCGGTGCTGGGTTTTGTGCTGGGTCTGGTGCCTTTCGTGGCCCGGGGTCATGTCAGTTCGGCCCCGGCGGCAGGCGCCGGCCAAGCACGCTGAAGTGCCCTCGCCCTGCCCCGGCTTCATGCAGGAGGCCGTGGCGGGTGCTTCTGGGCGTTCTTGATCAGTTTGTCGGCCACCGCCTGTTCCAGGTCGACACCCGTGTGGTCCGCCAGTTGCAACAGGTACAGCAGCACGTCGGCCATCTCTTCGCCCAGGTGCTGCTGCACGGCGGGTTTGTCGCGGGTGCGCGCCGCCTCATCGGGCGTCATCCATTGAAAGATCTCGGTCAGCTCGGCCGCCTCGACCATCAGGGCCATGGCCAGGTTCTTGGGGTTGTGAAAGGGTTGCCAGGCGCGTTCGGCCGCAAACTGACGCAACGTGGCCTGCAGGGCAGACAGATCCATCTTGAAATCCTTGATTGCGGGGCCAGCAGCCCCGACCGGGATTTTCACCCCTGACTTACCCCTGGAATCCACAGTGGCAACTCCCACCACTCTTGCAGGCCTTTCTCGCACTGGTTCCAATCAGGCTTTGTCCATCCTTTGACAGGCCCTCACAAGGACCGAAGCCCCAAACCGGCAACCCCATGACCACCCTCTCCTCTTTCCCCATCACCCACAAATGGCCCGCCCAACACCCGGATCGCCTGCAGTTGTATTCACTGCCCACGCCCAATGGCGTCAAGGTGTCGATCATGTTGGAGGAGATCGGCCTGCCTTACGAACCCCATCTGGTGAGCTTTCAAACCCAGGATCAGTTGTCGCCTGAATTCCTCTCGCTCAACCCGAACAACAAGATTCCGGCCATCCTCGATCCTCATGGCCCGGGTGGCCAGCCCCTGGCCTTGTTCGAGTCGGGCGCCATTCTGGTGTACCTGGCCGAAAAGACCGGGCAGTTGTTGCCTGCGGATCCGGCCCGTCGCTACCAGACCCTGCAGTGGCTGATGTTCCAGATGGGCGGCATCGGCCCCATGTTTGGCCAGTTGGGCTTTTTCCACAAGTTTGCCGGCAAGGACTACGAGGACAAGCGCCCGCGTGACCGCTATGTGGCCGAGTCCCGGCGCCTGCTCGCGGTGCTGGAGCAACAGCTGCAGGGCCGTGCCTGGATCATGGGCGATGACTACAGCATTGCCGACATCGCCATCTGGCCCTGGGTGCGCAACCTGTTTGGCTTTTACGAGGCGGGCGATCTGGTGGGCCAGGCCGACTTTGTGCAGATTCAACGCGTGCTGGCTGCGTTCGTCGCGCGACCCGCTGTGCAACGGGGACTGAACATACCCATTCGTGACTGATGGACTCGATTGCAGTTTGTATCTGATGAAAGGCCTGAGATCAGGGTTTCTCCACCCTCACAAGTGACAAATTCAAGCCAAAATGAGCTGGCGTTTCTGTTGAATATGCTGATTTTGCAGGAGTGCGGTCAGCCGACGTGGTCCAAGAGGTTTACATTTCAGCCTCGCCGGAGCGGCGCCGGCACTGCTCGGTGTTGTGAACAAACCAGTCACTGACGTGGACCCAGTGGCTTCCCTAGAGACTTTCATGCGAATCAATGAACCTGTCACACAGCGCGAGCACCTCTACCCGCCGCACATGACCCCAGTGTCGGTCACCGACCCCAAAGGTCGCATCACCTACTGCAATCAAGACTTCATCGAACTGAGTGGCTTCGCCAAAGAGGAACTGCTGGGCCAAGCCCACAACCTGGTGCGCCACCCCGACATGCCCGCCGAGGCCTTCCGCGACATGTGGGCCACGGTGCAGCAAGGCCAGCCCTGGACCGGGCTGGTCAAGAACCGGCGCAAGAACGGCGACCACTACTGGGTGCGGGCCAATGCCACGCCCATGCGTGATGGGCAACGCATCACGGGCTTTCTTTCCGTCCGCACCGCTCCTCGCCGAGAAGAAATTGACGCTGCCGAAGCGCTTTACGCCACCATGCGCGAAGAGGCCCGACGAGGCCATCTTCGCCATGTGCTGGATCAGGGGGCTGTGCTGCGCACCGGCCTGGCAGGTCGCTGGCAGCAGGCTGCCCGCCTGATCGCCCCCCTGCGCCACAGCGCTCTTTACGCTGCCGTGGCGGGTGCCACCTGGGCTTGTGCCGCGTTCGGCGCGCCGCCTGGCCTCACAGCGGCGGTGGGCCTGCTCGGCTCCTTGGCGGCCGGCTACCTCACCCATGCCTGGAGTGTGGCCCCCCTGCGTCAGGTCATGAGCGATGCCAACCGGCTGGCCTCGGGTGACCTCTCCGAAGAGATCAAGACCGGCGCCCCGGGTGTGCTGGGCCAGTTGCAGCAAAGCCTGCACCAGTTGTCGGTCAATCTGCGGACCGTGGTGCGCGATGTGCGCCAACAGGTCGATTACCTGGGCGACGCCGTGCGCGAGGTGGCAGCGGGCAACCATGACCTGTCCACCCGCACCGAATCCCAGGCGGCCAGCCTCGAGAAAACAGCGGCCGCCATGGAGGAGATCAACAGCATGGTCAGCCAGAGTGCCGCCGCGGCCGCCCAGGGCGCCCACCTGGCCACCGAAACTTCGCACGTCACCGAGCGCAGCAACCAGGCCGTGCAGTCGGTGGCTCAGACCATGACAGGCATCACCGACTCATCCCACAAGATCGGTGAAATCATCCACCTGATCGAAGGGGTGGCTTTTCAGACCAACATCCTGGCGCTGAACGCCGCTGTCGAGGCGGCCCGGGCTGGTGAAAGCGGGCGTGGCTTCGCGGTGGTGGCGTCCGAGGTGCGAGCCTTGGCGCAGCGCACGGCCGGCGCGGCCAAGGAGATCCGCCAGTTGATCATCGAATCCTCTGAGCGCATCGACAGCGGCAGCCAGCAGACCCAGAACGCCCGGGCACGCATGGACGAGGCGCTGGCCGCCGTGGGCAAGGTCAGCATGGTGCTGCATGAGATCAGCCACTCGGCGGCCGAACAGCAAGGGGGCATCGCGCAGATCAACTCGGCCGTGGCCGACATGGATTCGATCACGCAGCAGAACGCGGCCCTGGTGGAACAACTGGCGGCCGCAGCCAAGGCCTTGCACATCGAGGTCGACGAGGTCGGCCATTCGATGCGCCTGTTCCGCCTGGCCCATGGCGAAGCCTCGATCTCCGACCAGGACGCCGTGGCCTTGCGTCGTGAGATGAAGCAGCTTTCCGCCACCTGACCGGACGCGGCGCCTCCAGGAGGCAGGCGCCCTGCCCCGCTCGGGTTAGAAACTTTCCCAATGGCCTTCTGCGGCCCCCCCGGGGTCGGTGGTGCCGGTACCCCGCCGTGGGTCGACCGCCGAGGCCGAGGGGGTTTGAGGCGCCTGGGGCGCTGCAGCAGAGGCCAGTTTCAACGGTGGCCGGGCTGCACCCTGATTCAGCCTGGCCGGGGCCGACGCGGTGGGCGCAGGACTGGCGACCGGGCGAAATGAAGGTTCACCCCCGCCCACCTTGAACAGGGACACCGAGCGCACCAGTTCATCGGCCTGGTTGCGCAGGCTGCTGGCGGCAGCGGCCATCTCTTCGACCAAGGCCGCGTTCTGCTGGGTGGCATGGTCCATCTGCGTCACAGCTTCGCCCACCTGGGCCACGCCAGAGCTCTGCTCGTTGCTGGCGGTGCTGATCTCGCTCACCACGTCGCTGACGCGGCGGATCGCCTCCACCACCTCTTGCATGGTGTGGCCGGCCTGGTCGACCAGGTCACTGCCCTTCTCCACCCGTTCCACGCTGTCGCTGATCAGCGACTTGATCTCCTTGGCGGCCTCGGCGCTGCGCTGGGCCAGGCTGCGCACCTCGCTGGCCACCACGGCAAAGCCGCGGCCTTGTTCACCGGCCCGCGCGGCCTCGACGGCGGCGTTCAAGGCCAGGATGTTGGTCTGGAAGGCGATCCCGTCGATCACGCCGATGATGTCGGCAATGCGGCGCGAGCTGTCATTGATGCCGCGCATGGTGCTCACCACCTCGCCCACCACCTCGCCGCCGCGTGTGGCCACACTGCTGGCGGTCACCGCCAGATGGCTGGCCGTGCGCGCGTGTTCGGCGTTTTGCCGCACGGTTGAGCCCAGTTCCTCCATCGAGGCCGCCGTCTGCTCCAGCGCGCTGGCCTGGCTTTCGGTGCGTCCGCTGAGGTCCTGGTTGCCCTGAGCGATCTCGGCGCTGGCTGTGGCCACGCTCTGCGAGTTCTCACGCACCGAGCGCACCACCCCGGCCAGGCCCTGGCCGATGCGGTTGATCGATTCCTGCAGGCGCCCCACCTCATCGTGCCGATTCACGCGCAGGTTCACGGTCAGGTCGCCCTGGGCGATCTGGTCGGCGGCCTGGCCCACAGCCACCAGCGGCTGCACCACCAGCTTGCGGAACAGCAACCACCAGGCCACCGAAATCAGCAGCACGATCACTGCGCCCAGCAAGGCGTAAAGATTGCGCAGGTGCACCACCCCGGCCGAATATTCTTCGGCATAGGTACCGCCCGCGATCACCCAATCCCACTCCTTGAAGTAGCTGAATGAGATGACCTTCTCACGGGCCCGGGTCTCGCCCAGCTCGGCATTGATCCACGGGTAGCGCAGCACGCCGGTCTTGCGCTCCAGCATCTCGCGCACGAAGTTCTTGCCGTCGGCATCCTTCGAGTCGAGCATGTTCTTGCCCTCCTTGGCGGGGTGGATCACCAGGTTGCCGTAATTCGGTCCCGAGCGCGCGTCCAGCACATAGAAGTAGCCGCTCTCGCCAATCTTCAGCTCACGGACCGTCTTCTTGAGAATCGCCAGGTACTCGGTGAACTCCTGCGCCACCAGGGTCAGGCCCACCACCTTGCCAGCGGTGTCCTTGAGCGGGTCGTAGCGCGTCATGTACTGGCGCCCGAACAGCGACACCAGGCCCACGAAGGGCTGCCCCTGCAAGGCCAGGGGATACGCCGGATGCTGGCGGTCCAGCGCCGTCCCGTTGGCACGCTGCCCTTGTTCTGTCTTGAGGGAGGTCGTGATGCGCATGAAATCATCGCCCGAACGCACGAACACCGTGGTCGAGCTCTTGGTGAGCTGCGAGAACTCATCCACCACGCTGTTGTCCAGGTTCACCTGGCGGCCATGCAGCAACATCACCGGCACGGGCTTGCCCCCCATGTCGACGGTTTCGCCGTTCAGGCTGACCTGCCCGTTGAGCCGGGCGTTGAAGGCCAGGGCCAGGGCCGAGGTCCGCAGTCGCAGGTCGTCGTCCGTGGCTTTGATCAGATGAACCAGCAATTGGGTTTTGTCGCTCACCTCCTGGGTGGCGCGCTCTTCGGTGGCCCGTGAGACCGACCAGGTGATCGCGGCGATCAGGGCCGTCAACACCACCAGCACCAGCAGAAAATTGCTCAAGGACAGCTGGGTCCCCAGGCTCAGGTCACGCCATCTGGCGCGGCTTCCACTCATCACGACACTCCCCATCAAACTGGCCGCACGCTCAGGCTGGAACAACCCACTAGAGCGACATGCGGCAAAGAATTACAAACAGATACTTAATTTCAACGCGAGTGTGTCTCGTTTCCATTGCGTCCTTCTTGATACGCATCAAGCGTCTTCGGCCCGAAAGGCAAAAAGGCCCGGCAGACGTGATCTGCCGGGCCTTTTCGAGCTCACTGACACCCCGTGCGCCGGGGTTCAGGCCATGCGAAGGTGTATCAACCCACCCACTTGCGTGCGTTGCGCCAGATGCGCATCCAGGGGCTGAACTCGGATTTGTCGCCTGAGGTCCAGCTCATCTGCACATTGCGGAACACGCGCTCGGGGTGCGGCATCATGGCGGTGAAGCGGCCGTCGGCCGTGGTCACGGCGGTCAAGCCCGCCGGGCTGCCGTTGGGGTTGAAGGGGTAGGCTTCGGTGGCGGCACCGAAGTGGTCCACAAAGCGCATGGCTGCGATGGCCTGCTCCGGGTGGCCCCGGTACTTGAAGTTGGCATAGCCCTCGCCATGCGCCACGGCGATCGGCAGGCGGCTGCCGGCCATGCCTTGCAGGAACAGGCTGGGCGACTCCAGCACTTCCACCATGGACAGACGGGCTTCGAAGCGCTCGCTCTGGTTGGTGGTGAAGCGCGGCCAGGCCTCGGCACCCGGGATGATGTCGGCCAGCTCGGCAAACATCTGGCAGCCATTGCACACGCCCAGGCCGAAGGTGTCGCTGCGGCCGAAGAAGCCCTTGAACTGCTCGGCCAGCACCGGGTTGAAGGTGATCGAGCGCGCCCAGCCGATGCCGGCGCCCAGCGTATCGCCGTAGCTGAAACCACCGCACGCCACCACGCCCTTGAAGTCACCCAGCTGGGCCCGGCCGCTTTGCAGGTCGGTCATGTGCACGTCGTAGGCCTCGAAACCTGCCTCGGTGAAGGCATAGGCCATCTCGACGTGCGAGTTCACGCCCTGCTCGCGCAGGATCGCCACCTTGGGGCGGCTCAGGTTCAGGAAAGGCGCAGCCACGTTGTCGGCCGGGTCGAAGCTCAGGCTGACATGGGCCCCCGGGTCGCTGGGCGCACCGGCAGCGGCGTGCTCGGCATCGGCACAGGCCGGGTTGTCGCGGCGCTGGCAGATCTTCCAGCTCACCGCATCCCAGACCTGGTGCAGATCGGACAGGCTGGCACTGAACACGTTCTTGGTGTCGCGCCAGACCTGGATCTCGCCCTTGCCCACGTCCAGCGCCGCGCCGGCCGGGCGGGTCTTGCCGATGAAGTGGCTGTGCTTGCTCAGGCCGTGCTCACGCAGGGTCTGCATGACCTCGTTGCGCTCGGCGGTGCGCACCTGCAGCACCACGCCCAGCTCTTCGCTGAACAAGGCCTTGAGCGTGAGCTCTTCGCGGCGGGCGCTGACCTGCTGCGCCCAGTTCTTGCTGTCGCCATACTCGGCGCGGCTGTCGCTGATGCCGTCGCCTTCGGTGACCAGCATGTCCACGTTCAGGGCCACGCCCACATGGCCGGCAAAGGCCATTTCGCACACGCTGGCGAACAGGCCGCCGTCGCTGCGGTCGTGGTAGGCCAGGATCTTGCCCTGGGCTCGCAAGGCGTTGACGGCGTTCACCAGGTTCTTCAGGTCTTGCGCGTCGTCCACATCGGGCACCGAGTCACCCACCTGGTTCAGCACCTGGGCCAGGATCGAGCCCCCCATCCGGTTGCGGCCCTTGCCCAGGTCGATCAGCACCAGGGTGCTGTCGTCCACGCTGGCATCGAGCTGCGGTGTCAGCGTGCCGCGCACGTCAGCCAGGCTGGCAAAGGCGCTCACGATCAGGCTCACCGGCGAGGTCACCTTCTTGGCCTGGCCCGATTCGTCCTTCCACTGCGTGCGCATGGACAGGCTGTCCTTGCCCACCGGGATCGAGATCCCCAGGGCCGGGCACAGCTCCATGCCCACGGCCTTCACGGTTTCGTACAGGGCGGCGTCTTCACCGGCCTCACCGCAGGCGGCCATCCAGTTGGCCGACAGCTTCACGCGGGGCAGCTCAATCGGCGCGGCCAGCAGGTTGGTGATGGCTTCGGCCACCGCCATGCGGCCCGAGGCCGGGGCGTCGAGTGCGGCCAGCGGGGTGCGCTCGCCCATGCTCATGGCTTCGCCGGCAAAGCCCTTGTAATCGGCCAGTGTCACGGCGCAATCGGCCACCGGCACCTGCCACGGGCCCACCATCTGGTCGCGGTGGCTCATGCCGCCCACGGTCCGGTCACCGATGGTGATCAGAAAGCGCTTGCTGGCCACGGTCGGGTGGGCCAGCACCTCGATGGCAGCCTGCTGCAGGCTCACGCCGGTCAGGTCCACCGGCTTGAACTGGCGCGCCACGGTCTTCACGTCGCGGTGCATCTTGGGCGGCTTGCCCAGCAGCACATTCATCGGCATGTCGACGGGAGTGGCCTGGCCCTCGTCCGACAAGACCAACTGACGCTCTTCAGTGGCCACGCCCACCACCGCAAACGGGCAGCGCTCGCGCTCGCAGAAGGCCTTGAACTGCTCCAGCGACTCGGGGGCAATGGCCAGCACGTAGCGCTCCTGGCTTTCGTTGCTCCAGATTTCCTTGGGGGCCAGGCCGGATTCCTCCAGCGGCACCTTGCGCAGATCGAAGCGGGCGCCTCGGCCGGCATCGTTGGTCAGTTCGGGGAAGGCGTTCGACAGGCCGCCAGCGCCCACATCGTGGATGGCCAGGATCGGGTTGTCCGCGCCCTGGGCCCAGCAATGGTTGATCACCTCTTGCGCCCGGCGCTCGATCTCGGGGTTGCCGCGCTGCACCGAGTCGAAGTCGAGCTCGGCCGCATTGGCGCCGGTGGCCATCGAGCTGGCGGCACCACCGCCCATGCCGATGCGCATGCCCGGGCCACCGAGCTGGATCAGCAGCGTGCCGGCAGGGAACTCGATCTTTTGGGTCAGGTTGGCGTCGATCACGCCCAGGCCACCCGCGATCATGATGGGCTTGTGGTAGCCGCGGCGGATGCTGTCCACGTCAGATTCAATCGTCTGCTCGTATTCGCGGAAGTAACCCACCAGGTTCGGGCGACCGAACTCGTTGTTGAAGGCAGCGCCGCCCAGGGGGCCTTCCACCATGATCTGCAAGGGGCTGGCGATGTGCTCGGGCTTGCCGAACTCGGTGCTCTGGGCTTCATCGAACACCAGGCGCGACACGGTGAAGCCGGTCATGCCGGCCTTGGGCTTGGAGCCCCGGCCGGTGGCGCCCTCGTCGCGGATCTCGCCGCCGGCGCCGGTCGAGGCGCCCGGGAAGGGCGAAATCGCGGTCGGGTGGTTGTGGGTTTCCACCTTCATCAGCACATGGTGGGTGGCTTCGCTCTTGGCATAGGCCACCGACTGGCCCTGGGCCGAGGCGGCATTGAAGCGCTCCACCGCATGGCCTTCCATCACCGAGGCGTTGTCCGAATAGGCAATCACGGTGTGCTGGGGGGCCAGCTGATGCGTGTTGCGGATCATGCCGAACATGCTTTTGTCTTGCGCCACGCCGTCAATGGTGAACTGGGCATTGAAGATCTTGTGCCGGCAGTGCTCGCTGTTGGCCTGGGCGAACATCATCAACTCCACATCGGTGGGGTTGCGCTGCAAGCCGGTGAAGGCGGCCACCAGGTAGTCGATCTCGTCGTCGGCCAGGGCCAGGCCGAACTGGGTGTTGGCGGTTTCCAGGGCGGCACGGCCGCCGCCCAGCACATCCACATACTCCATGGCCTGGGCCTGCAGCTCGGTGAACAGGCCGGCCGCCTGGGCCCGCTCGAACATCACCGACTCGGTCATGCGGTCATGCAACAGGGCCGCCACGGCCAGGCGCTGCTCTTCGCTCAGCGCGGCCTTGCCCAGCAGGGGCTGCTTCAGGGTGATCACATACTCGGTCACGCGCTCGACGCGCTTCAGGGCCAGGCCGCAGTTGTGGGCGATGTCGGTGGCCTTGGAGGCCCAGGGCGACACGGTGCCGAATCGCGGGCTGACCAGCAGCAGTTCGCCCTCGGTGGGGCCGGTGTAGGGGTCGCCGTAGGTCAGCAAGGCGGCCAGGCGCTCGCGGGTGGCCGCGTCCGGCTGCTGTTCGGACGCCACCAGGTGCACAAAGCGCGCAGCGATGCCGGAGATGCGGTCGTGGATGACTTGCAGCCGGGGCAGCAGTTGCTGAACCCGGAAAGCGCTCAGGGCGTTGCCGCCTTCAAAGGTGCTGATGTGCAGGTGGTGCATCGTGGGCGAGGGGTGCGAGGTCACTTGGGCGGCCTGTTTGGGTGGAGCTGCAGGGGCTGGGGGCAGAACGGCCGGTCGCTGAATGGGACCGGCCCGCCCTGACCCGAGCGGTGCGTGGAAAACCCGGCATTTTAGCGTGTGGGCGGGCAGCCCACCCGATCGGGCGGTGCCTGCATCGACTCCTCCCCCCTCTTCCGCGTCCGTGTTCCCTCCCGCTTCAGGGACGCGCAGCGCGCTTCACCTCCTGGCTCAGGAACCGGTACAGCCGGGGATCATGGGCATAGGCCACATTGAAACGCAGCCAGGGCGTTGGCTTGAGGTCGGGCCGGAACAGATTGCCCGGGGCCAGCATCAGCCCCTCGGCCACCGCGCGCTGCGCCACGGCCTGCACATCCACCCCGTCGCGCCCCAGGCCGGCCCACACAAATGGCCCTCCTTGCGGGCGGGTGAACAAGGCCATGCCGGCCGCCTCCAGGCCGTCGCACACCTGGCGCTGGGCCTGGGCCAGGCGCTCGCCCAGGCGCGCCAGATGGGTTCGGTAATGCCCGTCCACCAGCACCGCGTGCACCAGCTTCTCGGTCAGCTCGGAGCTGGTCAGGCTGCCCAGCATCTTCTGGTAGACCAGTTTTTCGGCCAGGTCTTCGCTCACCGCCGCAAAGCCCACCCGCAGGCTGGGCGTGATGGTCTTGGAGAAACTGCCCACATACGACACCCGGCCCAGCGGCGCCAGGGCGGCCAGGTTGACCGCGCCCGGGGGCTCCAGGCCGGCCATCACCTCGTTCTCCACCACATGGAAGTCGTGCTGCTCGGCCAGTTTCAGCACCTGGGCCGCCACGGCCGGCGAGCATTGGCTGCCGGTGGGGTTGTGCAGTGTGGTGGTGGTGAAAAAGGCCTTGGGCCGGTGGCGCTGGGCCAGGGTGGCCAGCGCCTGCACATCGGGGCCGTCCAGCCGGCGCTCCACCCCGATCAGGCGCAGGTCCATGGCGCGCAGCGCGGCAAAGAAGTTGGTGGCCCCCGGCGAATCGACCAGCACCGTGTCGCGCGGCTGCAGCAGGCAGCGCCCCAGCAAGGCCAGGGCCTGCGTGGCGCCATGCGTGAGCACCAGCTGGTGCGGGTTGGCCTGCACACCACGGGCCGCCAGCTGGGTCTGGATCTGTTGGCGCAGCGGCAGGTAGCCATGCGCCGTGCCGTAGTGGGCCAGGCCGGCGGGGCTCTTGCGCGCCAGGCTGGCCAGGGCCTGGCGCACGCCCTCCAGATGCAGCCAGTCCGGGGGCAACCAGCCGCAGCCAGCATTGAGCAAGGCGCTGTCATCTTCGAACACGCGCTGGATCAGCCAAAGCGAATCCACCTGGGTTCGGCCCACAAAGGGGCGGTGGCGCGGCTGCGCCTTGGCCGGGGCTGCCACGTAGTAGCCGCTGCCGCGACGTGCCTCCACATAGGCTTCGGCCACCAGGCGCTGGTAGGCATGGGTGACCGTCATGGTGCTGATGCCCTGCTCGCGCGCCAGGCCCCGCACCGAGGGCAGCCGGGTGCCTGGGCGCAGGCTGCCCTTGTCGATCAGGGCGGCAAGCGCATCGAACACCTGGCGCACCAGCGGTGTGGCGCTGTCGGGCTGCAAGGTGATCATCGTGGTGCACCCCTGTAAAGAGCGGCCGCCCATGCCTGAAAACGGTGCGCCAAGGGCTTGCTGCTGGGGCATGCGGGCGTGGGGCAGGTGTGTACTGTGCTGATCTTCATGGCCTCAACTGTACATAGTCAATTGGTATCGGACGTGACTAAATACCCCCATCGCTGAAGGCTGCCCCGCACAGCGACCGCAGCCCGTCAACGGCACCGTCACCCCCCTTGCTACCGAACAGGAACCTGTCCATGCCCCTGCCACTGCACAAAGCCTTGTCCGAACGTTCCTTCAACAGCGCACGCCGCCGCCAGTTGGCCGCCGGCCTGCTGCTGGGCCTGGCCGCCGCCGGCACCCACCTGGGTGCCCTGGCCGACACCAAGACGCTGCGCATCATCCCGCACTCGAACATCACGGTGCTCGACCCGATCTGGACCACGGCCTACATCTCGCGCAACTTCGGCTACATGATCTATGACACCTTGTTCGGCACCGACCTGGAGGGCCGCATCAAGCCGCAGATGGTCGAGAAGTGGAGCGTGTCCAAGGACAACAAGACCTGGACCTTCAAGCTGCGCGACGGCCTGGAGTTCCATGACGGCAAGCCCGTCACCAGCGAAGACGTGGTGGCCTCGCTGACCCGCTGGGCCAGCCGCGACACCATGGGCGGCCAACTGGCCAAGGCCCTGGACCGCTACGAGACCCCTGACGCCAAGACCTTTGTGCTGGTGCTCAAGGAGCCCTTCGGCCTGGTGCTCGAAGCCCTGGGCAAGCCCTCGGCCAACGTGCCCTTCATCATGCCCAAACGCGTGGCCGACACCCCGGGCGACACACAGATCAAGGAAACCATCGGCTCCGGCCCCTACACCTTCAAGGCCGACGAGTACCGCCCCGGCGAGAAGGTGGTGTTCCTGAAGAACGCCCGCTACAAGCCCCGCGCCGAAGCCCCCTCGGGCACCACCGGCGGCAAGAACGTGTATGTGGACCGGGTCGAGTGGGTGATCGTGCGCGATGCCCAGACCCAGATGAACGCCCTGATCAACGGCGAGGTCGACATCCTGGAGCAGCCCGCCTTCGAGCAATACGCCACCCTGCGCAGCAACCCCGACCTGACCCTGGTGGACGCGCAACCCGCGGGCAACCAGTTCATCTTCCGCTTCAACTTCCTGCACGCGCCCTTCAACAACGAGAAGATCCGCCGCGCCGCCATGCTGGCCATGGGCCAGGAAGCCTTCCTCAAGACCCAGGTGGGCGCGCCCGGCATGTCGCGCTATTGCAAGAGCATGTTCCCCTGCGGCACGCCGTTCGAATCCGATGCCACCGGTGAGTACACCGGCATCGCCAACCCGGCCAAGGCCAAGGCCTTGCTGGCCGAGGCCGGCTACAAGGGCGAGCCGGTGGTGCTGATGCGCCCCACCGACCTGGGCGCCATCGCCAAGCTGCCCCTGGTGGCCAAGCAGCAGCTGGAGCAGGCGGGCTTCAAGGTCGACCTGCAGACCATGGATTGGCAGACCCTGGTGGCCCGCCGCGCCAAGAAAGACCTGCCCAGCGCCGGCGGCTGGAACGCCTTCATGACCTCCTGGACCGCCTCCGACATCCTCAACCCCCTGACCATGGCCATGATGAATGCCGGTGGCGACAAGGGCTGGTTCGGCTGGCAGGACGACCCCGAACTGCAGAAGATCAAGCTGCAGTTCTCGCAGGCCAGCACCGACGCCGACAAGAAGAAGCTGGCCCAGGCCGCCCAGCTGCGCGCCTTCGAGACCGTGACCCACGTGCCCGTGGGCCAATACAGCCAGCCCGCTGCCGTGCGCAAGGGCATCACCGGCCTGGTGCCGGCCGGCGCCCAGGTGTACTGGAACATCAAGAAGCCCTGAGCGCGCGAGCTGTGTCCTGCCGAGCCCGACAGGCCCGGCCCCCTGGGGGCTGGCGCCGGGGCCTTTGTTTTCCGGAGATTTCCTGATGCTTTCATTCCTGGCCAAACGACTGCTGGCCACCCTGCCGGTGTTGCTGGTGGTGGCCGTGGCGGTCTTCATGATCGTGCGGCTCACGCCCGGCGACCCGGCCGCCGTGATCGGTGGCAACAGCGCCACCAGCGAAGACCTGGACCGCATCCGCGCCCAGTTGGGCCTGACCCAGCCGCTGTGGCAGCAGTTCCGCCTGTGGGGCGGGGCCGTGCTGCAGGGCGACCTGGGCCACTCGTTCTTCATGAACAAGCCTGTGGTCGAGCTGATTGCCCAGCGCATGGAGCCCACCCTGTCGCTGGCCGCCGGCACCCTGCTGCTGGCCATCGTGCTGGCCCTGCCCCTGGGCACCCTGGCCGCCTGGCGCATGGGCAGCTGGCTGGACAAGGCCGTGATGGCGTTCTCGGTGGCCGGCTTCTCGGTCCCGGTGTTCGTGGTGGGCTATGTGCTGATCTATGTGATGGCGCTGCAGCTGCACTGGTTTCCGGTGCAGGGCTACCGGCGCCTGGAGGCCGGTGTCTGGCCCTGGCTGCACCAGTTGATCCTGCCCTGCCTGACCCTGTCGGTCACCTATGTGGCCCTGCTGGCCCGGGTCACCCGCGCCGCCGTCAGCGAGGCCCTGACCGAAGACTACATCCGCACCGCCCGTGCCAAAGGCATCACCGAACTGGCCGTGCTGACCCACCACGCGCTGCGCAACGCCGCCGTGCCGGTGATCACCGTGATCGGCGTCAGTGCGGCCCTGCTGCTGGGCGGCGTGGTGGTGACCGAGACGGTGTACGCCATCCCCGGCCTGGGCCAGCTCACGGTGGACGCGGTGCTGAACCGCGACTTTCCGGTGCTGCAGGGCGTGGTGCTGTTCTTTGCGCTGGCCTATGTGCTGATCAACCTGCTGGTCGACCTGAGCTACCTGTTCCTTGACCCGCGCATCCGTTATTGACCCCCCTTCCCCGGACCTCCCATGAGCAACTGGAACAAACTCTGGCGCAACAGCGCCGTGCGCCTGGGCTGCGCGGTGCTGGCCGTCCTGCTGCTGCTGGCCGTGCTGGCCCCGTGGCTGGGCACCTTCGACCCCTCGGCCATGGACCCCAGCTTCATCTCGGTGGCCGCCGGCACCCGGGGTGAAGTCACCCTGCCCGACGGCCAGACCCTGCAGCATGTGTTCTGGATGGGCAGCGACAACTTTGGCCGCGACATCTGGAGCCGCGTGCTCTTCGGCACCCGCGTCTCGCTGGGTGTGGGGCTGTGCACCGCCGTGTTGGCCATCACAGGCGGCTGCCTGCTGGGCATGCTGGCGGGCTACTTCCGACCGGTCGACGCGGTGGTGATGCGCCTGGTGGACGGCATGATGGCCATCCCCGCCGTGCTGGTCGCCATCACCCTGGTGGCCATGCTGGGGGCCAGCCTGCCCACGGTGATCCTGGCCATCGCCGTGCCTGAGATCCCCCGCGTGACACGCCTGGTGCGCGCCCTGGTGATGGGCCTGCGCGACGAGCCCTTTGTCGAGGCGGCACGGGCCCTGGCCTCGTCCAACCTCACCATCCTGTGGCGCGACATCCTGCCCAATGCGCTGGCCCCGCTGATCGTGCAGGGCACCTTCATTGCCGCCTCAGCGGTGCTGACCGAGGCCATCCTGAGCTTTCTGGGCCTGGGCCTGCCGGCCGACGTGCCCACCTGGGGCAACATCATGGCCGAAGGGCGGGTGCAGTTTGCGCAAAGCCCGGGCAATGTGATGTTTCCGGCGCTGTTCCTGGTGCCCACCGTGCTGGCCATCAACCTGCTGGGCGACGGCCTGCGTGACGTGCTGGACCCCAAGTTCTCCAAGCGAGCCTGAGCGAGCCCCCCTGCCATGAACACCTTGACCTCCCCCACCCCCGTCTTCCTGGACTCGGCGCCGCCCCCTCAACCCCGGCCCGCCGAAGTGATTCTTGATGTGCAAGGCCTGCAGGTGGCCCTGCCAGCCGATGCCGACCGCCCCTTTGCCATCGAGCATCTGGACGTGCGCATCGAAGCCGGCCAGACCCTGTGCATCGTCGGCGAGTCGGGCTCGGGCAAGTCCGTGCTGGCCACCACCGTGATGGGCCTGCTGGCCAAGGGCCTCACGGCCACCCAGGGCCACATCCGCCTGGCCGGCGAAACCCTGATGGACCAGGCCCGCCTGGCCCCCGAATCGCGCTTGCGCGCCTGGCGCGGCACCCGCATGGGCATGGTGTTCCAGGAGCCCATGACCGCCCTCAACCCCGTGCACAGCTGCGGCGAACAGGTGGACGAGCTGCTGCGCACCCACACCCAGTGGCCCGCGCACGAGCGCAAGGCCCACATCCTGGCCATCTTCGACCGGGTGCGCCTGCCCGACCCCAAACGCATCTACGACAGCTACCCGCACCAGCTCTCGGGCGGCCAGCGGCAGCGCATCGTGATCGCCATGGCCATCATCCTGAAGCCCCGGCTGCTGATCTGCGACGAGCCCACCACCGCCCTGGACGTGACCACCCAGGCCGAGATCCTGCGCCTGATCGCCGAGCTGCAGGTGGAGCAACGCTCGGCCGTGCTCTTCATCACCCACGACATGGGCGTGGTGGCCGAGATTGCCGACCAGGTGATGGTGATGCACCGGGGCCGCGTGGTCGAGCAGGGCCCGGCCGAGCAGGTGCTGCACACGCCGCGCGAGGCCTACACCCGCATGCTGCTGGACGCCGTGCCCGGCATGACCCCGCCGCCCCCGCGAGAGCTGCCCGGCGGACGCGCCCTGCTCAGCGCCACCGGCGTGGGCAAGACCTATGTGCGCCGCGACTGGCTGGGCCGGGCCAAGCCCAACACCGCGCTGCACGACGCCAGTGTGGCCGTGCACCGAGGCGAGACCGTGGGCGTGGTGGGCGAGTCGGGCTCGGGCAAATCCACCTTTGCGCGCTGCATGATCCGCCTGATCGACCCCACCGAGGGCAGCATTCTTTGGGGAGAAACCCCGGTGCACAGCCTGCCCGAAGGGCGGCTGCGCCCGCTGCGCTCGCGGGTGCAGGTGGTGTTCCAGGACCCCAACCGATCGCTGAACCCGCGCCGCACCGTGGGCTCTTCACTCATGGAAGGGGCGATGAACTTCGGCATGGGCGAGCGCCAGGCCCGCCAGACCGCCGAAGAGCTGATGGACCGCATCCAGCTGCCCCGCACCGCGCTCGACCGCTACCCGCACCAGTTCTCGGGCGGGCAGCGGCAGCGCCTGGCGATTGCCCGCGCCGTGGCCTGTCAGCCCCAGGTGCTGGTGGCCGACGAGGCGGTGTCGGCCCTGGACGTGTCGGTGCAGGCCCAGATCCTGGCCCTGCTGCGTGAAATCCAGGCCGACCTGGGCCTGGGCATCCTGTTCATCACCCACGACCTGCGGGTGGCGGCCCAGCTGTGCGACCGCGTGATCGTGATGAGCCAGGGCGAGATCGTCGAGCAAGGCCCCACGGCCCAGGTGTTCCTGCAGCCGGCCCACGACTACACCCGCCGCCTGCTGGCTGCCGCCCCCCGGGCCGAACTGGCCCGCCGGGCCTGAGCCCGCCTGAAACAAAGGACCCGAACCATGCGACTTCTGCTGGCCCAGTTCAAGCACGAGACCAACACCTTCTCGCCGGTGCCCACCCCGTTCGAGCGCTTCTACCGCGCCTTGCCGGCCGATGCCGACCAGGCCAGCCTGCTGGCGGCCTACCGAGGCACCGGCCTGGCCCTGGGCGGCTTCATCGACGTGGCTGAGCGGGTGGGCGCCGAGGTGGTGATTGCCACCGCCGCCGAGGCCCAACCCAGCCGCCCCACCGACGACGCCACCTACGAGCGCATCAGCCAGGCCATCCTGTCGCGCGTGGCGCGGGGTGGCTTCGATGCCGTGTTGCTTGACCTGCACGGAGCCATGGTCACCGAATCGCTGGAAGACGCCGAAGGCACGCTGCTGCGCCGCCTGCGCGAGATCGACCCCGACATCCCCGTGGGCGTCACCCTGGACATGCACGCCAATGTGTACGAAGACATGGTGCGTCACGCCACCGTGATCACCGGCTACCACACCTACCCCCATGTGGACATCCATGCCGCTGGCGTGCGCGCGGCCGATCTGATCCTGCGCACCCTGAGCGGCGCCATCCGACCCGTGATGCAGTGGGGCCAGGCCCCCATGCTGCCGCACGTGATGCGCCAGGGCACGCATGCCGAGCCCAACCGCTCGCTGCAGGCGCGCTGCCAGGCCCTGGAGGCGAGTGGCGAGGTGCTGGCGGCCTCGGTGTTCGTGGGCTTTCCGCATGCCGACATCAGCCAGGCGGGCCTGAGTGCCGTGGTCTGCACCGACGCCGGGGCAGACGCCGGGGCAGACGCCGGGGCCCAGGCCGCCCGCCAACACTGCGAGGCCCTGCTGGCCCAGGCCTGGCAGGCCCGCGCGGGCTTTGTGTTCCACCCCACCCCGTTGGCCGAGGCCGTGGCCCGGGCCAAGGCCTGCCCCGCCGGCCCCGTCGTCTTGCTGGACCATTGCGACAACTCCGCCTCGGGCGGCTCGATGGACACCACCGAAGTGCTGGCCGAGGTGCTGCGTCAGGGCCTGGACGAGGCCGTGTTCTACGCCATCTGGGACCCGCAGGCCGTGCAGCAGGCGCTGGCCGCCGGCATCGGCAGCGAGGTCACGCTGAGCCTGGGCGGCAAGACCGCCATGCCCGCGCTGCGCCGCGACAGCCCGCCGCTGAGCGTCACCGGTCGGGTCAAGCTGGCCTTTGACGGGCGTTTTCGCAACCGGGGGCCCATGTACCAGGGCGTGCAGACCCGGCTCGGCCCCACCGTGGTGCTGGCCGTGGGCGGCCTGGAGATCGTGCTGATCTCCGAGCACCAGGAGCCGTTCGACCTGAACTGCCTCTCCAGCGTCGGCGTCGACCCGCTGCAAAAGCGCTTTGTCATCCTCAAGAGCCGGGTCCACTGGCGCGCCGGCTTTGGCGACCTGGCCCGCGAGGTGATCGAGTGCGATGGCCTGGGCGTGACCACCTCCGACTACGGCGCACTGCAATTCAAGCGGGTGCGCCGCCCCATCTACCCGCTGGACCCGATGTGAGCATCACCGCCCTTCCTCCCTTTGTTTCTCCACCCCCAGGACCCCTGACCCATGAGTGAACTCCACGCCCTTTCCGCTTCTGCCATGGTGGCGGCCTACCGCGACGGCAGCCTGTCGCCCGTCGAAGTGACCCAGGCGGTGCTGCAGCGCATCGAACGCTGCGAGCCCGCACTGTGCGCCACCTACGCGCTCGATGCCGATGCGGCCCTGAGCATGGCGCGCGCCGCCGAGGCCCGCTGGCGCGCCGGCACCCCCATCAGCGTGGGCGGCGTGTGCATCGACGGCGTGCCCACCACCATCAAGGAAAACATCGCCACCCGTGGCGTGCCGGTGCCGGTGGGCACGGCCGCCAGCCTGCCGGTGCCGGCGGCGGCCGATGCCCCGCCCGCCGCCCGCCTGCGCGAGGCCGGTGCCGTCTTTGTGGCCAAGACCACCATGCCCGAATACGGCATGCTGTCGTCGGGCCTGTCGAGCTTCCATGCCCTGGCCCGCAACCCCTGGAACACCGCCATGAACCCCGGCGGCAGCAGTGCCGGCGCGGGCGCCGCCGGTGCGGCCGGCTATGGCCCGCTGCACATCGGCACCGACATCGGCGGCTCGGTGCGCCTGCCGGCCGCCTGGTGCGGCCTGGCCGGCCTCAAGCCCAGCCTGGGCCGGGTGCCGATCGACCCGCCCTACATGGGTCGCTGCGCCGGCCCCATGACCCGCACCGTCACCGATGCGGCCCTGATGATGGCCGTGCTGTCGCGCCCCGACCCGCGCGACCACATGAGCCTGCCACCGGCCGACATCCCCTGGCTGTCGCTGCAGCGCGAGCTCAAGGGCCTGCGCATCGGCCTGCTGCTGGAGGCCGGCTGCGGCATGCCGGTGTCGCCCCAGGTGCAGCAGGCCGTGGTGGCCGCGGCCCGCCTGTTCGAGCAGGCCGGTGCCGTGATCGAGACCCTGCAGCCCTGGATGAGCAACGAGCTGCTGCATGGGGTGGACCGCTTCTGGCGCATCCGCTCGGGCGTGGACGTGCAGGCCCTGCCGCCAGAGCGGCGCGCCAAGGTGCTGCCCATCGTGCGCCAGTGGGCCGAGGGCGGCCTGGGCTTCAGCGGCGAGCAGGCTTTCGAGGCCTACAGCATGACCTTCAAGACCCGCGCCACCACCGTGGCCGCCACCCAGCCCTACGACTATGTGCTGTCGCCGGTCTCGCCCAACACCAGCTTCCCGGCGGAATGGGCCTACCCGACCAACAACGTGAACGAGGCCATGGACCACATCGGCTTCACCCTGCCCTTCAGCATGAGCGAGCAGCCCGCCGCCTCGGTGAACTGCGGCTACGACAGCAACGGCGTGCCCATCGGCCTGCAGATCGCCGGGCGCCGATTTGACGACCTGGGCGTGCTGCAGATGGCCCGCGCCTTCGAACAGATGCGCCCGGCCCAACGGCCCTGGCCGCACATCGCGGGGGCCTGATGCGGCGTTGGCGGTCCTCTCTGCCCGCCTGGCTGGTCTGGCCAGGCCCGCGCACCTTGCAGCATGCGCTGGCCGGGGTGCGGGCCGTCACCGGGCCGGCCACCGGCACTGCCGCCATGGGCCTGGTGGCGGGCGTGGCCATGGCCCAGAGCGGCCTGCCCATGGCCGTGCTGCTGCCCATGTCGCTGCTGGTCTATGCCAGCTCGTCCCAGCTGGCCTGCCTGCCCCTGATGGCCAGCCAGGCCCCGCTGTGGCTGGTGGGGGCCACGGCGGCGGTGCTGAACCTGCGCTTCGTGGTGTTCAGCGCCGAGTGGAGCCGCTACTTCCACCACCTGAGCCGGCCCCAGCGTGTGGCCTTGTCGTACTTTGCCGGCGACCCGATCTACGCGCTGTTCACCCAGCGCCACCCCCTGCCGGGCGGCAACCGGCGACAACGGCGACGCGAGGTGGCCTACTACCTGGGCCTGGCGCTGAGCAACTGGGCCGTGTGGCAGCTGTCGTCTGCGGTGGGCCTGGTGCTGGCCGACCAGTTGCCCGGCGCCAACAGCCTGCGCTTTGTGACCATCCTGGCCTTGCTGACCCTGACCTTGCCCATGGTCAAAGACCGCCCCACCCGCGTGGCCGCCTTCGCGGCCTGTGCCGTGGCCCTGCCGGCCCAGGCGCTGCCGCGCGGCCTGCCGGTGCTGGTCACCATGCTGGCCGCCATGGCCGCCGGCCTGCTGGCCGAACACCGCCGACCGAGGCCGCATGCTGGATGACCCCGAGCACCGCGGCTGGCTGGCCGTGGCCCTGCTGGTGCTGATCACCGTGCTGACCCGGGCCTTTTTTCTGCTGCCGGGCCAGCAGCCCCGCCTGCCGGGCTGGTTGCGCACCTGCCTGCGCTTTGCGCCGCTGGGGGCCTTGCTGGCCATGGTCGTGCCCGAGGTGGCGCTGAACCAGGGCCAGTGGGCACCGCAATGGCAGGATGCCCGCTGGTGGGCCTGCGCCGCCGCCCTGCTGACCTACTTCGGGGGCCGGCGCAACATCAACCATGCCTTGTTTGCCGGCATGGGCGTGTTGCTCGGCCTGCACCTGGGCCTGGGCTGGTAAGCCCCCTGCCCCAGGCCTCAATCCATCCCTGCCCACTGCGAGACACCATGAACATCCTGATCGCCGGCTTTCAGCACGAGACCAACACCTTCGCCCCCAGTCCGGCCGACTGGGCCGCCTTTTTGCGCGGCGACGGCTTTCCGGCCTACAGCGAAGGGGCCGACATGCTGCGCCGCTTCACCGGCAGCAGCCTGCCCATCGGTGGCTTCATCAGTGAGGCCCAGGCGCGCGGCTGGGCCTTGCTGCCCGCCTGCTGGGCCGGGGCCACGCCCTCGGCCCAGGTCAGCGACGAGGCCTTCGAACGCATTGCCGGCGCCATCGTCGAGGCGGCCCGCCAGGCCCTGGCCGGCCCAGGCCTGCAGGCCATCTACCTCGACCTGCACGGCGCCGCCGTCAGCTTTGCCCACGAAGACGCCGAGGGCGAGCTGCTGAAGCGCCTGCGTGCGCTGGTGGGCGATCAGTTGCCCATCGTGGCCAGCCTCGACCTGCACGCCAACGTGAGCGCCGACATGCTGCAGCTGGCCGACGGCCTGGTGGCCTACCGCACCTACCCCCATGTGGACACCGAGGCCACCGGCCGCCTGGCCGCCCAGTTGCTGGAGCGCCGCCTGCAGGCCGGCCAGCGCCTGCCATTGGCCTGGCGCCGCGTGCCCTTTCTGATCCCGATCAACGCCGGCTGCACGCTGATCGAGCCGGCCGCCTCCTTGTACGCACAGTTGCCCGAGGTGGACGCCCGCCAAGGCACCCTCAGCAGCATCGCCATGGGCTTTCCGGCCGCCGACATCGATTGCTGCGGCCCCTGCGTGTGGGCCTATGGCGAGCAGGCCGAGGCCGTGGTGCAACAGCTGTGGACCGAGCTTTGCCAACCGCCCCAGCGTTGGCGCATCAGCCTGCCCGAGCCCCTGGCCGCGGTGCAGCAGGCCCTGGCACTGGCCGAACACGCCAGCGCCCCGGTGGTGATCGCCGACACCCAGGACAACCCCGGCGCCGGCGGCGACAGCAACACCACCGGCATGCTGCACGCCCTGCTGCAGGCCGGCGCCGGGCGCCGCTACCCCGGCCAGGTGGCGCTGGGCCTGCTGTACGACCCCGAGGCCGCCGCTGCCGCCCACCGGGCCGGCCCTGGCGCACGCCTGGCCCTGAGCCTGGGCCGCCAGGTGAGCACCTTGCCCGGCCAGCTCAGCGACCCACCCGTACAGGCCGAAGTCACCGTGCGCGCGCTGTTCGAGGGCAGCGTGCGCCTGTTGGGGCCCATGATGCATGGCGTGCACACGCGGCTCGGGCAGGTCGCCTGCCTGGAGCTGGACGGCGTGCTGATCGTGGTCGCCAGTGGCAAATGCCAGATGCTGGACCGCGAGCTGTACCGCTGCGTCGGCGTGCAGCCCGAAACCATGAAGCTGCTGGTCAACAAGAGCTCGGTGCACTTCCGCGCCGACTTCACCCCCATCGCCGCCCACATCCTGGTCGCGCGCGCCCCCGGCCCCATGCCCGCCGACCCGTCCACCCTGCCCTGGACCCGGCTGGGGGTGGGGGTTTCGCCGGTGATACCGGACATGCTGCCGGAAACAGCTTGAAGGGGCACCCCTGTCCCACCCTGCTCCAACCCTGCCGCACTTGGGCCTCATCTCGGCCTCACTTCGGCTGCCCGATACTTCCCATTCACAGCCTGTTGACATACTCAACACATAATCTCGGCTCCCGCTCTGCCGACCTCACCCGCATGCCTCCTCGCCGCCTCTCCAACACCCTGGCCTGCCTGGGCCTCATGGCCCTGCTGGCCGGCCCCCTGGGGCCGGTGGCCCAGGCGGCAGAACCTGACAGCCCCTTTCTGGAAGACCTGACCAGCCCCGAGTTGCAGGCCCGCATCGACGCGGGCACGCGCACGGTGCTGATCCCCATCGGCGGCACCGAGCAGAGCGGGCCGCAAATGGCGCTGGGCAAGCACAACGTGCGGGTGCATGTGCTGGCAGGGCAGATTGCCCGGCGGGTGGGACACACGGTGGTGGCCCCGGTGCTGGCCTATGTGCCTGAGGGCAGCATCCACCCGCCGGCCGGCCACATGCGCTTTGCCGGCACGATCTCGATCCCCGAGCCGGCTTTCGAGGCCTTGCTGGAGGGCTCGGCGCGCAGCCTGCGCCAACATGGCTTTCGCGATGTGTTCTTTCTGGGCGACCACGGGGGCTACCGCAAGAACCTGGAGCGCGTGGCCGAGCGCCTGAACCAGGCCTGGGCCCGCGACGGGGGCCCGCCCGCACGGGTGCACGCCCTGAGCGAGTATTACCGAGTGACGCAGACCGCCTATGTGGCCGAGCTGAAGCAGCGCGGCTTCAGCCCGGCCGAGATCGGCGAACACGCCGGCCTGGCCGACACCTCGCTGATGCTGGCCACCGACCCGGCGCTGGTGCGCACCGACACGCTGGCCAGCCCGGCCGCACGCGACCGGGCCCGGGGCGTGACCGGCGACCCCCGTCGCGCAAGCGTTGCGCTGGGTCAAGTCGGGGTGCAGCAAATCGTGGAGACTTCGGCCGCAGCGATCCAGGCGGCCGTCAAGCCCTGAGCCGCCTCTTTAATCTGGAGTGTTCCTCTCATGTCCCTCGGGAAAGTCTTTGCCACCACCGCCGTCAGTTCGGCCGTCATCGTGATGGGCCTGCTGGCCAGCGGGGTGCATGGGGCCGACGCGGTCGGCAAGAATGGCGCGGCCAAGGCCGCAGCGGTCACCACCGTGCCCGGCATGCCGCCAGTGCCCAACCCGGCCAATCTGTACAGCGAAACCGGTGCCGACCACATCGCCCCGGCCGTTCGCGAGGACCTGGAGCGCATCTACGTGCCCAACCTGCGCTCCAACGACGTGTACGTGATCGACCCGGCCAAGATGAAGGTGGTCGACAAGTTCAAGGTCGGCCCGGCGCCGCAGCACGTGGTGCCCTCGTGGGACCTGCGCACGCTGTGGGTGGCCAACAATGCCGAACGCCGCACCGATGGCAGCCTGACGCCCATCGACCCGCGCACCGGCAAGCCGGGCAAGGAGATCCTGGTCGATGACCCTTACAACGTGTATGCCACGCCCGACGGCGCCTCGCTGATCGTGGTGGCCGAAGCCAAGCACCGACTCGATTTCCGCGACCCCAAGACCCTGGCCCTGCAATACGCCATCGATGTGCCCAAGTGCGGCGGTATCAACCATGCCGATTTTTCCATCGACGGGCGCTACGCGATCTTCACCTGCGAGTTCCAGGGCAGCGTGGCCAAGATCGACCTGGGCAAGCGCGAGGTGCTGGGCTACCTGAAGCTGCAGATGCCCAAGACCCGCTTCAAGGACGGGCAAAAGCTCAGCGACCCGAATGTGTCGCCCATGGAGACCGAGGTCTGCTCGGCCACCAAGGGCATGCCGCAAGACATCCGCATCTCGCCCGACGGCAAGCACTTCTATGTGGCCGACATGGAGGCCGACGGGGTGCACGTGCTCGATGGCGATGCGCTCACCGAGGTGGGCTTCATCGCCACCGGGGTGGCCGCGCACGGCCTGTACCCGAGCCGCGACGGCAAGCAGCTGTACGTGGCCAACCGCGGCTCGCACCGCATCCATGGCCCGCGCAAGAGCCCCGGCAGCGTGACCGTGATCGACTTCGCCACCGAAAAAGTCACGGCGCAGTGGCCGATCCAGGGCGGCGGCAGCCCCGACATGGGCAATGTCAGCGCCGACGGCAAGTGGCTGTGGCTGTCGGGCCGTTTTGACGACGTGGTGTACCGTTTTGACACCCAAAACGGTGCCGTGGCGCAGATCAAGGTGGGGCAGGAGCCCCATGGCCTGACCGTGTGGCCCCAGCCTGGGCGCTACTCGCTGGGCCACACCGGCAACCTGCGCTGAGTTCAGCCACAAGCCCGGCCTCAAAGCCGGGCCCCGACGCGGATATTTCCAGATGGGATAATCCGCGCCATGAGCATCACCTACAAAAACGCGGAAGAGATCGAGGGCATGCGCGTGGCCTGCCGCCTCGCGTCCGAGGTTCTGGACTACCTGACCCCCTTCGTCAAACCCGGCGTCACCACGCTGGAGATCGATCGCCTGGCCCATGAGTACATGGTCAATGTGCAGGGCACCAAGTCGGCCACCATCGGCTATCAGCCCCCGGGCTACCCGCCCTACCCGGCTTCGCTGTGCACCTCGCTGAACCACGTGGTGTGCCACGGCATCCCCAACGACAAGCCGCTCAAGAAGACCGACATCATGAACATCGATGTCACCGTGATCACCGACAAGGGCTGGTACGGCGACAACAGCCGCATGTACGTGATGCCCGACGCCTCGATCGCGGCCAAACGCCTGAGCGCACTGACCTTCGAAGCCATGTGGATCGGCATCCAGCAGGTCAAACCCGGCGCCCGCCTGGGGGACATCGGCCACGCCATCCAGAAGTTTGCCGAAGGCCATGGCTTTTCGGTGGTGCGCGAGTTCTGCGGCCACGGCATCGGCCAGCGCTTCCACGAGGAGCCCCAGGTGCTGCACTACGGCAAGCCCGGCACGCTCGAGGAGCTCAAGCCCGGCATGACTTTCACCATCGAGCCCATGATCAATGCCGGCAAGCGCGAGGTGAAATCGCACGGCAACGATGGCTGGACCATCGTCACCAAAGACCACAGCCTGTCGGCCCAGTGGGAGCACACCATCCTGGTCACCGAGACCGGCTACGAAGTGCTGACCCTGTCGGCCGGCAGCCCGCCGCTGCCCAGCTTCGTCACCACCGTCAAGACCTGAGCCCCCGGCTCCTGCCCTCCGTCCACCCCGCGCCGCCCGCCCCGACATGACCGACCTCCAGGCCTTGCGCCAGCAGTACAAAGAGCAAAAAGCGGCTCTGTTGCAACAACTCCAGACCGAGGGCGCCACCACCCGGGGCATTCACGGCCTGCTCACCCGGCTGGCCCGGCTGGTCGACGAGTTGCTGGCCGATCTGTGGCAACGCGCCGGCTTTCCCGAGGCCTTTGCGCTGGCCGCCGTGGGCGGCTACGGGCGCGGCGAGCTGTTTCCGTACTCGGACGTGGACGTGCTGGTGCTGCTGCCCGACAGCGTGGTGGCCGACAGCGAGCCCGAGCTCAAATCCCGGCTGGAGGCCTTCATCGGCTCGTGCTGGGATGTGGGCCTGGAAATCGGCTCCAGCGTGCGCACCCTGAGCGAATGCGTGGCCGAGGCCGGCAAGGATGTCACGGTGCAGACCTCGCTGCTCGAGGCCCGGCTGCTGATCGGTCCGGTGGATCTGTTCGCGGCCTTCCAGCAGGCCTTCCGGGCCCACCTGGATCCGCAGGCCTTCTTTGTGGCCAAGAGCCTGGAGCTGCGCCAGCGCCACAACAAATCGGAAAACACCCCCTATTCGCTGGAGCCGAACTGCAAGGAATCGCCCGGCGGCCTGCGCGACCTGCAGACCATTCTGTGGGTGGCCAAGGCGGCCGGTTTTGGCGACACCTGGGACGACCTCGCCACCAATGGGCTGGCCACGCCCTTCGAGGTGCGCCAGATCAAGAGCAACGAGGCCTTGCTGAGCCTGATCCGGGCCCGGCTGCACGTGGTGGCCAAGCGGCGCGAAGACCGGCTCGTGTTCGACCTGCAGACCGCGGTGGCCGAGACCTTCGGCTACCAGTCGCATGCGCCCGATGGCTCACGGCTGGCCGTGCGGGCCAGCGAGGCCCTGATGCGCCGCTACTACTGGGCCGCCAAGGCGGTCTCGCAGCTGCACCAGATCCTGATGCTCAACATCGAAGAGCGCCTGCACCCCAACACCCACGAGCCGCGCCGCATCAACGAGCGCTTCTTCGAGAAGGCCGGCATGATCGAGGTGGCCAGTGACGACCTGTACCTGAACCAGCCGCACGCCATCCTCGAAACCTTCTTGCTGTACGAGACCACGGTGGGCCTGAAGGGGCTGTCGGCACGCACACTGCGGGCGCTGTACAACGCCCGCCATGTGATGGACGGGGCCTTCCGCCGCGACCCGGTGAACCGCCGCACCTTTCTGAGCATCCTGCAGCAGTCCGAGGGCATCACCCACGCCATGCGCCTGATGAACCAGACCTCGGTGCTGGGGCGCTACCTGTGGGTGTTCCGCCGCATTGTGGGCCAGATGCAGCACGACCTGTTCCACGTCTACACCGTGGACCAACACATCCTGATGGTGCTGCGCAACGTGCGCCGCTTCTTCATGGCCGAGCATGCGCACGAATACCCTTTCTGCTCGCAGCTGGCGGCCGGCTGGGACAAGCCCTGGATCCTGTACACCGCAGCGCTGTTCCATGACATCGCCAAGGGCCGCGGCGGTGACCACTCCGAGCTGGGCCGCGCCGAGGTGCGCCGCTTCTGCCGCGACCACGACATTGCCAGCGAAGACAGCGATCTGATCGAGCTGCTGGTGGGCGAACACCTCACCATGAGCCGCATCGCCCAGAAGGAAGACCTGAGCGACCCCGAGGTGATCCAGAACTTTGCCAGGCGCGTGGGCAACGAGCGCAACCTCACTGCGCTGTACCTGCTGACGGTGGCCGACATCCGTGGCACCAGCCCCAAGGTCTGGAACGCCTGGAAAGGCAAGCTGCTGGAAGACCTGTACCGCTACACACTGCGCGTGCTGGGCGGCCGCGCGCCCGACGCCAGCGCCGAGATCGAGGCCCGCAAGCGCGAAGCCCTGGTGCAGCTGGCCCTTTACGCGCTGCCGCACGAGGTGCAAAAGCCGCTGTGGGACACGTTGGACGTGAGCTACTTCATGCGCCACGACGCCGGAGACATCGCCTGGCACACCCGGCAGCTGTCACGCCACGTGGCCACGCCCGACCCCATCGTGCGGGCACGCCAGTCGCCGGTGGGCGAAGGCATGCAGGTGCTGGTCTACACCGCCGACCAGCCCGACCTGTTTGCCCGCATCTGCGGCTATTTCGACCAGGCCGGCTTCAGCATCCTGGATGCGAAGATCCACACCACCTCGAACGGCTATGCGCTCGACACCTTCCAGGTGGTGACCCAGATGCTGCCCGAGCATTACCGCGAGTTGACCAGCATGGTGCAAAGCGATCTGGCCCGCACCCTGACCGAGGCCGGGCCCCTGCCCCCGCCCAGCCGGGGCCGTGTGTCGCGCCGCGTCAAGAGCTTTCCGATCGCCCCGCGCATCGACCTCCGCCCCGATGAAAAGGCCCAGCGCTGGCTGCTCAGCATCTCGGCCAGCGACCGCCTGGGCCTGCTGTACATGGTGGCCCGCGTGCTGGCCCAGCACCACATCAGCCTGCAGATGGCCAAGGTCAGCACCCTGGGCGAGCGGGTGGAAGACACCTTCCTGATCCAGGGCCCTGAGCTGCAGCAGAACCGCAAGCAGATCGAGATCGAGACCGAGTTGCTCAAGGCGCTGGGCACGGTCTGAGTTCAAACCGGCCTGGGAATGCGGCGGCCTGAGCCGCACACCAGACCGGCAGTGCGCCTGTGCATCGGCGCTCTCCTACAGGGCATACCGCCTGTGGCCTGCACGGCCCCGTCGGTGACTGAATCAAACTGCAACAAATCCCTCTGACGCCGCATGTCCCCCTGGACTGCGGGCGGCGCACGCAGGGATGCCCCTCGCAGCATCTGCCCTGAAAGATCGCCATGAATGCAGTTCTCAAGTCCCTCGATATGCCCTGCCCAGCGACACCGTCACTTCGGCGTGTCCTGCTGGTGGAGGACAACGCCTTCTTCGTCGAACTGCTTCGGATGATGCTGAGCAGTCAATTCGAGGTGCTGGTGGCCCGCGACGCGGCCGCAGGCCTGGCCTTGGCCCGGCGCGAGCGGCCCGACGTGGTGATCACAGACCTGTATTTCGGCCCAGGCATGAGTGGCCAGGCCCTGCTGCAGGCGATACGGGCCGATGCATTTCTGGCCCGCACGCCAGTGCTGGTCATCTCGGCCCGCGCCGGTCCAGCGGACGTCGAGGCCAGCCTGGCGCTGGGCGCCAATGGCCACATGGGCAAGCCCTTCAGCCCCCTGCACCTGCTGCGCTGGCTGGAGGCCCTTTGGGCCTGAGCACCGGCTTGCAGGGGCCGAACACCACGCCAAGCGTGGAACACAGATAACACACGCTCACACCTGAGGGCAGCCCCGCGATTTCCTGATTCGACAATCGCCCCCCAAGACCGGTGGCGCCCTGCGCCCGCCGGTCTTCTCAAATCAACCTGGAGAGAGACACCGTGTACCGCCCCCTGTTCTGTGCTGCGCCGCCCCGCGCGCAGGTTCACCAACCTGCCGTGCGCACGCTGACGCCTGCCACCCCGACCCCGACATCATCCTTGTGGGGGCATGCATGAGCTTCCTGATCATTCTGCTTTCGCTGGGATTGCTGATGTTCGTGGCCTACCGAGGCCTCAGCGTGATCCTGTTTGCACCCGTCTGCGCCTTGTTGGCCGTGCTGCTGACCGACCCCAGCCTGGTGCCGCCCCTGTTCAGTGGCATCTTCATGGACAAGCTGGTGGGCTTTGTCCAGCTCTACTTCCCGGTGTTCCTGCTGGGCGCGGTGTTCGGCAAGGTGATCGAGCTGTCGGGCTTCTCCAAGTCCATCGTGGCGGCGGTCATCGGACTGCTTGGGCGCGAACGCGCCACGCTGTCCATCGTGGTGGTGTGCGCACTGCTCACCTACGGCGGTGTGTCGCTGTTCGTGGTGGTGTTCGCGGTGTACCCGTTTGCGGCCGAGATGTTCCGCCAGAGTGACATCCCCAAGCGGCTGATCCCCGGCACCATCGCACTGGGCGCCTTCACCTTCACCATGGATGCGCTGCCCGGCAGCCCGCAGATCCAGAACATCATCCCCAGCACCTTCTTCAAGACCAACACCTGGGCCGCGCCCTGGCTGGGCCTGGTGGGCACGGCGTTCATCCTGGTGGCTGGCCTGGCCTACCTGGCCTGGTGCCGCCGCCGCGCGCGTGAAGCGGGCGAAGGCTATGGCAGTGGGCACAGCAACGAGCCCGAACCCTATGCCGCAGAGAAGCTGCCCAACGCCTGGCTGGCCCTGGCCCCGCTGCTGGTGGTGGGGGTGATGAACAAGGTGTTCACGGTGCTGATCCCGCAGTTCTATGGCACGGTGCATACCTCGGCCCTGCCCACCATGGCCAAGCCGGTGGTCACCGACGTGAGCAAGGTGGCCGCCATCTGGGCGGTCGAGGCCGCGCTGCTGATGGGCATCCTGACCGTGGTGATTTTTGCCTGGGGCCCTGTCAAGAAGCGCTTTGCCGACGGTACCAAGGCCGCGGTGGGCGGGGCCCTGCTGGCCGCCATGAACACCGCGTCGGAGTACGGCTTTGGCGGCATCATCGCTGCCCTGCCCGGCTTCACCGTGGTGGCCGATGCACTGCGCGCCATTCCCAACCCGCTGCTCAACGAGGCCATCTCGATCTCGGCGCTGGCCGGCATCACCGGCTCGGCCTCAGGCGGCATGAGCATCGCGCTGGCCGCGATGTCCGACACCTTCATCCAGGCCGCCCACGCGGCGAACATCCCCCTGGAGGTGTTCCACCGTGTGGCGGCCATGGCCAGCGGTGGCATGGACACGCTGCCACACAACGGCGCGGTGATCACCCTGCTGGCCGTCACCGGCCTCACGCACAAGACCTCGTACAAGGACATCTTCGCGATCACCGTGATCAAGACGGCGGCCGTGGGCGTGATCATCGCCACCTACTACCTGACCGGCCTCTACTGAGGCCATCGGCAGCCAGCACAGCGGCCCCGCGGCCCCTGCCCCAGGGCGGGGCCCGGGGCCGGCCTGCTGGAACCAGACAAAACAATACAGGACAAGCATCCGGAGACAAGACATGCGCAACAAGATCGTTTCGGCTGCCGAGGCGGCCGCCCTGGTCCGCGATGGCGACGTGGTGGCCACCTCGGGCTTTGTGGGCATCGGCACGCCCGAAGAACTGCTGCTGGCCCTGGAGCAACGCTTCACGACCAGCCAGGCCCCGCGCGACCTGACCCTGGTGTTTGCCGCCGGCCAGGGCGATGGCGGCGAGCGCGGGCTCAACCACCTGGGGCACCCCGGGCTGGTGCGGCGCGCCATCGGCGGGCACTGGGGGCTGATCCCCAAGGTGGGCCAACTGGCCCTGAGCAACCAGATCGAGGCCTACAACCTGCCCCAGGGCTGCATCTCGCAGCTCTACCGCGACATTGCAGCCCACAAGCCCGGCACGTTTTCCAAGGTCGGGCTGGGCACCTTTGTCGATCCGCGTCTGGGCGGGGGCAAGATCAACAGCCGCACCCAAGAAGACCTGGTGCGCCTGATGGACATCGACGGCGAGGAATGGCTGTTCTACAAGGCCTTCGGCATCGACGTGGCCCTGGTGCGCGGCACCACCGCCGACACCCACGGCAACATCACCATGGAGCGCGAGGCCCTGACCCTGGACAACCTGGCCATGGCCATGGCGGCCCGCAACTCGGGCGGCCTCGTGATCGCCCAGGTCGAGCGCGTGGCGCGGGCCGGCTCGCTCAACCCGCGTCAGGTCTGCATCCCCGGCACCCTGGTCGATTGCGTGGTGGTGGCCCAGCCCGCCAACCACCTGCAGACCTACGGGACGCCTTACTCGGCCGCTTTTTCGTCTGAACTGCAGGTGCCACTGGACAGCTTGGCATCCATGCCCCTGGACGAGCGCAAGATCATCGCCCGCCGCTGCGCACTGGAGCTGCCCCTGGACGGCGTGCTCAACCTGGGCATCGGCATGCCCGAGGGCGTGTCGGCCGTGGCCAATGAAGAGCGCGTGCTCGATCTGTTCACCCTCACTGCCGAGCCCGGCATCGTGGGCGGCATGCCTGCGGGCGGTCTGGACTTTGGCGCCGGCTTCAACGTCGAGGCCGTGATCGACCAGAACCAGCAGTTCGACTTCTACGATGGCGGCGGCCTGGACCTGGCCTGCCTGGGCATGGCCGAATGCGATGCGGCCGGCAACGTCAACGTGAGCCGCTTCGGCCCCAAACTGGCCGGGGCCGGCGGCTTCATCAACATCTCGCAGAACGCCCGCACCGTGCTGTTTGCCGGCACCTTCACCGCGGGCGGCCTGAAGGTGGCCGCGGCCGACGGCCAGCTGCGCATCGTGCAGGAAGGCCGCTCACGCAAATTCCTGCCCCAGGTCGAGCAGATCACCTTTGCCGGCCAGCGTGCCGCCCAGCAGGGCCAGCGCGTGCTGTACGTGACCGAGCGCTGCGTGTTCGAGCTGAGCCAGCAAGGCCTGCGCCTCACGGAAGTGGCCCCGGGCGTGGACATTGAGCGCGACATCGTGGCCCAGATGGGCTTTCGCCCTCTGATCGACCAACCTCGCCTCATGGACGCGGCTCTGTTCCGCCCCGAGCCCATGGGCCTGCGTGAGCGCCTGCTGAACATGGCGTTCGAGGCCCGCTTCCGGTACGACGCCGCACAGCGTCTGCTGTTCCTGAACTTTCAGCACCTCAGCGTGCGCACCGAAGCCGACGTGGAGCGCATCCGCAGTGCCGTCACCACGCTGTGCGCCCCGCTGGGCCACAAGGTGGGCGCGGTGATCAACTACGACGGCTTCAAACTCGACGAGCAGGTGGCCGAGGCCTACGCCCGGATGGGGATGGACCTGGAGCAGCGCTTCTACAGCAGCGCCTCACGCTACGCCAGCAAGCCCTTCCAGCGTCTGACCCTGCCCGCCTTGCTGCAGCGCGACGCCGGCTTGCCGGTGTACGACAGCCTGGCGCAGGCCACCGCCCAAGCCTCGACGCACATCACGACGCACATCACGACGAAAGGCGCGGAGCAAGCCAGCGCCAAGACGACCTGATCCGCCGGAGCCTCAATCGTCCTGCTTCGGGTCCAGCCCCGGAAACAGCACCTCGGTGAAGCCAAAGCGCGAGAAATCGCGCACCCGCATGGGGTAGAGCTTGCCGATCAGGTGGTCGCATTCGTGTTGCACCACCCGGGCGTGAAAGCCCTCCACCGTGCGCTCGATCGGGTCGCCATAGGGGTCCAGGCCGCGGTAGTGCAGGCGCTTGTAGCGCGGCACCACGCCCCGCAGGCCGGGCACCGACAGGCAACCCTCCCAGTCGTCTTCTTCTTCATCGCCCAGCGGGGTGAGCACCGGGTTGCACAGCACCGTGCGAGGCACCGGGGGCGCATCGGGGTAGCGCGGGTTGGGCGCGTCGGTGCCGAAGATCACCAGTTGCAGGTCCACCCCGATCTGCGGTGCGGCCAGGCCGGCACCATTGACGGCAGCCATGGTCTCGAACATGTCGCGCACCAGCAGGTGCAGGGCATCGCTGTCGAAATCGGCGTCGGCCAGGGGCTTGGCGATGCGCAGCAGGCGCGGGTCGCCCATTTTCAGGATGTCTCGGATCGCCATGTTCAGTCTCCGGTCAGGGTGAAGGGCAGTTCGCCCTGGGGGGGCTCTGGTGCGGGGCTCGACGCCGAGTCGGGCACAGCAGGGGCTGCCGGTTCGGCCACGGCTTCGGTCTGGGCCAGCAGGCTCAGCATGCCGGCCTCGTCGAGCACCGGCACGCCGAGGCTCAGGGCCTTGTCGAGCTTGCTGCCGGCCTCGGCGCCGGCCACCAGGTAGTCGGTCTTCTTGCTCACCGAGCCGGTCACCTTGGCGCCGGCGGCTTCCAGCAGATCCTTGGCCTGGTCACGGCCCAGCGTGGGCAAGGTGCCGGTCAGCACCACGGTCTTGCCAGCCAAGGACGAGCGCGGGCCGCTGCTGGGGGCCGGCAAGGCGGCCAGCAGTTCGGCCCGGATCTTGTCCAACTCGCTCAATACATCAGCTTGACCTGGCTCGGCTACAAAGGCTTGCAGCGATTTGAGCACCTCGGCCGGCAGCTCGGCCGCGGTCTGCCAGGCGCCCTGGGGCTCCAACAGATCGCTCAGGGCCTGCAGGTGCGGGGCCAACTGCTCGGCGCGCAGGGGCGTGAGCTTGGGCACCTTCAAAGCCCCCAGCAGGCTGGGCAGGCTGAGCTTGTCGGCCAGCGCCGGGTTGGGCAGGCCGGTGTCGGGTGGCACGACGCCTTGGTCGATCAGGGTGTCGATGACCTTGCGGTTGTGGTCTTCCTGCAGGAACTCATAGATCGAAGTGGCCACCACATCGCCCACGTCGGGCAGCACGCGCAGCAGGGGCAAGGGGGCGCGGCGCACCCAGGCCAGGCGCCCCAGCCAGTCGGCCAGGGTCTTGCCGGTGGATTCGCCCACATGGCGGATGCCCAGGGCAAACAGAAAACGGCCCAGCGGGCGCTGCTTGCTGGTGGCAATGCCATCCAGGATGTTCTGCGCCCACTTGGTGGGCACCTCGTCACGGCCTTGCAGCTCGGCGGCCACGCCGTCGCGCTCGTCCACCCGGCGCTTCACGTCGAGAAACTGCTGCAGCGTGAGGCTGTACAGATCGGCCACGCTGTGAATCTGGTCGTACTCGACCAGGTTGTCGATGTGGCGCTCGCCCAAGCCCTCGATGTCCATGGCGCGGCGGCTGGCAAAGTGGCGGATCGACTCCTTGCGCTGCGCCTTGCAGAAAAGCCCCCCGGTGCAGCGGGCCACCACCTCGCCCTCATCGCGCATCACGTGCGAGCCGCACACGGGGCACTGGGCGGGCATCACAAAGCGCTTGTAGGGTTCGGGCAGCGGGTCGGCGGCCAGATCCAGCTCGGGCGGGCGGCGCTCGGCCACCACGGCCACCACCTGCGGAATCACGTCGCCGGCCCGGCGCACGATCACGGTGTCGCCCACCAGCAGGCCCAGGCGGGCGATCTCGTCCTGGTTGTGCAAGGTGACGTTGGACACCATCACGCCGCCCACAAACACCGGCTCCAGCCGGGCCACGGGGGTGATGGCACCCGTGCGGCCCACCTGCACGTCGATGCCCAGCACCGTGGTCAGCTGCTCTTGTGCCGGGTACTTGTGGGCCACGGCCCAGCGTGGCTCGCGGGTGACAAAGCCCAGTCGGCGCTGCAGGGCCAGGCTGTTGACCTTGTAGACCACGCCGTCGATGTCGTAAGGCAACTGGTCACGCAAGGCACCGATCTTCTGGTGGTAGGCCACCAGTTCGGCCGCGCCACGGGCCGTCTGGTCCAGCGCCTCAACTGGAAACCCCCAGGATTTCAGGGTTTGCAGAATCTCGAAATGGGTCTGCCAGGCCGGACCGCCCTGCTCCGGTGGCGTGACCTCGCCCAGGCCGTAGGCAAAAAAGCTCAGCGGCCGCTGGGCCGCGATGTTCGAATCCAGCTGCCGCACGGCCCCGGCGGCTGCGTTGCGCGGGTTGACGAACAGCTTGTCGTCACGGGCGCGCTGCGCCTCGTTCAGGCGCTCAAAATCGGCGCGCCGCATGTAGACCTCACCGCGCACTTCCAGCACCGGCGGGGCCCCGGCCGGCAGGCGCAGCGGGATCTGGCCGATGGTGCGGATGTTGCTGGTCACGTCTTCCCCCAACTCGCCATCGCCCCGGGTGGCGGCCTGCACCAGCACGCCACCTTCGTAGCGCAGGCTCATGGCCAGGCCGTCGAACTTGAGTTCGGCCACGTACTCCACCGGTTCGCCGCCCTCCCCCAGGCCCAACTCGCGCCGGATGCGGGCGTCAAAGGCTTCGGCGCCACTGGCTTCGGTGTCGGTCTCGGTGCGGATGCTGAGCATGGGCACGGCATGGCGCACGCTGGCAAAGGCATCGAGCACCCGGCCGCCCACACGCTGGGTGGGTGAGTCGGGCGTCAGCAGTTCGGGGTGGGCCGCCTCCAGGGCTTGCAGGGCACGGAACAGACGGTCGTACTCGGCATCCGGGATCTCGGGGGCATCGAGCACGTAATAGCGGTGGGCGTGGTGGTGCAGCTGCTCGCGCAAGGCCTGGGCCTGCGCCACGGTGGCGGCGTCTGCGGGCGCCGTGGCAGCCCCGTTGGGGTCAAGGGTGGTCATGAAAAACGTCCGGCGGCAGGCCCAGACGCTGGGCCGCATGCGGCAAAAATTCTATACAAGATGGGGGCGGCTCAGGGCTTGGTGCCGGCTTGCCCGGCCATGGCTCAGGCCATCGCCCAAGCGGCCGCCCATCCTAACGCAGCGGCGGGGCCTTCTTCCAGCCGAAGGCTTGTCAGCTCCTGTTCAATCAGCGCTGCCGGCTGCTGCGACAAGGCCGTGCGCTCATAAAGCATCGAATCGATGCGCCCCCGCAAGGTGCGCACGCTCCAGCGTTCGGTGCTGGCCATCTGGGCGTAGAACTCGCGTTGCAGCGGGTCTTTGAGGGGCAGCAAAGCAATGAAATGGGTCCAGCTCAATTGTCGTATCAGCGATACGACAATCTTTTCATCGCCGAGCTGGCTTGCAAACTGCACCCTGCGGCGCAGGTTTTTTTCAGAGAAGCTCTGGCCATAGTCGCGCACCAACTGAAAGGCCAGTTTGGGCAGCACCTCCTGCCCATATTCCGCACGTTGGCCTGCCAGCACATGGGCATGGATTCTTTGCCCAACAGACCAATACAACAAAGTCAATTCACTGTTGACCGCGGCCACGGCACGTTGCCGGGCGCCATCGATCAAGCGCTTCAGATCAACGAGCAGGCCATCCGGCAGATCGGCCGGTGCGGCGGAGGGGATAGGCAAAGGCATGGAATGCGTCCTTCGGCAGGCGCCGCGGGCGCGGCGGGAAGAACAGCATGCAAGCCATCAGAGACCGGTGGGGGCCGGCCTGGCCGGAAGCTGCATCAATGCAGCCCTGAAACAGCCCGGCGGCAGGGCTGATCGGCTCAGCTGAAAGGACTCAGCTGAACAGACGCCGCGCCTGGGGCGAGCCGGCGGCCAGGTCGCGGCTGTCGAGGGCGTCGTACAGCTGCTCCAGATCGACACCGATGGCGTCCATGGCCTGGTCGGGAATCAGGTTGCCGTTCTGGTCGGTGACCACGCCGTCCATGGCCTCGGCCAGGGCCTGGGCCACCTGGCGCAATTGGCGGAAAGGCTGCTCGCTGCGCGGCACCTGGGGCACGTCCAGGTGCAGCGAGATGTCGCGCAGGGCCGATTGCTCGGGGTCGTCGGCCATGGCGGCCTGGGCGTCGTAGGTCAGGCCCAGCATGGGCGGCAGGCCGGCCACGGTCGAGGGCAGCACCATGCGCCCGGGGATCACGCCGGGGACAAAGCCCAGACGGGCTGCGTTCTGCTGAACGTACCCGGGGCTCCAGGCGGCCTGGCGGGCGCGCAGGCTGAAGGTCAGCTGGGCGTCGTGGTCGCTGGCGAACTGGTCCAGTTCACGCCCGCGGGCCACCTCGTGCAGCATGTCGGGGAACTCGGGCAAGGCGTTCACCGCGTCGGCAAAGGCCTGCGCCTTCATCACGAACTCGGAGAACTCGATCTCGTTGAGCGCCCCTGTGCGGTTGGCCAGTTGCACGCCGGCCTGGAAGGCGCCGTAGCGCTGGCCGGGCACGGGGGTTTCCCAATGCTGGGTGGCCTCGTTCAGGCCTTCGATGGCAAAGGGCTTGCTGCCGGCACGGCGCGTGTGCGGCGAGGCGGCCAGGGCGGCGTCGCCCGAGACCACACCTTCGAGCGTCATGGGGGCGATCACGTCGATCAGCGAATCCAGACCGGGCTTGCGCTCGGGCACGGGCAGAGGCACGCCAAGGCCGGCCGGTGCGGCCCCCGCCTGGGCGGGCTCCAGTGGGTCGACCAGGGCGGCATCCAGGCCGGGCTCGCGCCGGGCCAGCGGGTCGGTCAGGTCGGTGCCGGCGTGTTGGCTGTCGGGTTCGGGTTCGGGCTTGCGCGGTTCGTTCTTGCGCGAAGTCCAGGTGTTGTAGGCCACCACCGCCGCCAGGATGGCGCCGCCGGCAATGGCCAGGCTGATTTGCAAATTGCTCATGGTTGCTTGGGGTTCCTGAGTCTCTGGGCGGGGTCAGGCGTGGTCGGCCATCGAGAGGGCCGACTCCATGTCGACCGCCACGATGCGCGAGACGCCCTGCTCCTGCATGGTCACGCCGATCAGTTGTTCGGCCATTTCCATCGCGATCTTGTTGTGGCTGATGAACAGGAACTGGGTTTCCTTGCTCATGCTGGCCACCAGTTTGGCATAGCGCTCGGTGTTGGCGTCGTCCAGCGGGGCGTCCACCTCGTCGAGCAGGCAGAACGGCGCGGGGTTGAGCTGGAAGATGGCAAACACCAGGGCGATGGCCGTCAGGGCCTTCTCGCCCCCCGACAGCAGGTGGATGGTCTGGTTCTTTTTGCCCGGCGGCTGGGCCAGCACCTGCACGCCCGAGTCGAGGATCTCCTCACCGGTCATCATGAGCTTGGCATTGCCGCCGCCGAACAGCTCGGGGAACATGCGCCCGAAATGCTGGTTGACGGTGTTGAAGGTGCCGGCCAGCAGCTCGCGGGTTTCACCGTCGATCTTGCGGATGGCGTCTTCCAGGGTGTTCATGGCCTCGGTCAGGTCGGCCGACTGGGCGTCCAGGAAGGTCTTGCGCTCGCGCGCCACTGTCAGCTCTTCGAGCGCGGCCAGGTTGACCGCGCCGAGGGCCGCGATCTCGCGGTTCAGCCGGTCGATCTCGGACTGCAGGCCGGTCAGGCGCACGGCGCCCTGCTCGATCGAGGCGGCCACGGCAGCCAGGTCGGCCCCGGCATCGGCCAGCAGGCCCTCGTACTGCTCGAAGCCCAGACGCGCGGCCTGCTCCTTGAGCTGGAATTCGGTGATGCGTTGGCGCAGCGGCTCGAGCTCGCGCTCGAGCTTCTGGCGCATCTCGTCGCTGGCGCGCAGCTTGGTGGTCAGGTCGTCGTACTCGCTGCGGCGGGCGCCCAGGTTCTTCTCGCGCTCCAGCTTGAGGTGCAGGGCATCCTGCAGCCCACCTTGGGCCGCAGCGTCGGACAGGCGGGCGAGTTCATCGTGGGCGCGCTGCTGCTCGGCCACCAGGCTTTCGGCCTGCTGGCGGGCGGTGTCGATGGTGCGCGACAGCTCGCCGCGCCGCGCTTCGAGCGAGCGGCGGGCAAAGGTGGCCTCCTGGGCCTGGCGCTCCAGGGTGCGCTGCTGCTCGCGGCTTTCGGCCAGCTTGCGCTCGGCTTCGATCACACGCTCGTCAAGCTGGGCGTGGCGCTCCTGGGTGTCAGCCAGTTGCAGATCCAGCTCTTCAAAACGGGCTTCGGCGGTGATGCGGCGCTCCTGCAGTTCTTCCAGAGCGGCATCCACTTCGGCCAGGTCGGCCTGCAACTGCTCGCTGCGCTGGCGGGCCTGTTCGGCCTGCTGGCTCAACCTGAGGGTTTCTACTTCGAGTTCGTGGCGACGGCCCTGGGCCTCGGCGGCCTCGCGGCGCACGGCCACCAGGCGTTGTGAGGCATCGGCGTAGGCCGCCTCGGCACGCACCAGGGCGCTGCGGGCTTCTTCACCGAGCAGTGCCTGGGCGCGCAACTGCTTGTCGAGGTTCTCGATCTCCTGGGCCCGGGCCAGCAGGCCGGCCTGCTCGGAGTCGGGGGCATAGAAGGTGACACCGTGCGCAGACACCGCATGGCCACCGGCCACGTAGACCACCTCGCCGGGCTTCAGGCTGGCGCGCTGGGCCAGGGCTTCGTCCAGGCTGGGGGCGGTGTAGCAGCCGTGCAGCCAGTCGGCCAGCAAGGCGCTGAGGCCGGCATCGTTGAGGCGCAGCAGATCCGACAGGCGGGGCCAGGCACCGGCCGGAGCGGGCACGGCCGCCGCCGGCGGGCTGAAAAAAGCCAGGCGGGTGGGCGGCGCATCGGCCGGCCCCTGGCCCAGAAAGCCGCGCACCAGCTCCAGGCGTGAGACCTCCAGGGCGCCCAGGCGCTCGCGCAGGGCAGCTTCCAGCGCGTTTTCCCAGCCGGCTTCGATGTGCAGCCGGTTCCACAGGCCTTGCAGGTGGTCCAGGCCGTGCTTGGCCAGCCAGGGCTTGAGCTTGCCGTCGGTGCGCACCTTCTCCTGCAAGGCCTTGAGGGCCTCCAGGCGGGCCGACAGGTCGGCCTGGCGCGCGCTTTCGCTGTTCACGGCCTGCTGGCGGCTGCGCCGGTCTTCGTCGAGGGCTGGCACGCTTTCCTGCAAATCATGCAGGCGGGCCTCGGCCTCTTCGGCCACGGCCTGGGCCTCTTCGAGTTCGGCACGGCGGCTGTTCAGCAAGGCCTCGTCGGGCGCGGCCAGCGCCTTGCGGTCGGTGCTGAGCTTGTCGTGGCGCTGGTTCAGGCTGCGGCTTTGCTCATCGAGGCTGCGCTGCTCTGCCGCCAGCACCTGGATCTGTTGCTGCACCTGGCTGACCAGCCCGCGTTGCTCGTTGGCGCGCTGCTGGCTCAGGCGCAGGGCGTCTTCCAGTTCGGGCAGGCGCATGGCCTGTTCCTCCACCTGGGCGGCCAGCAGTTCGGCCTTTTCTTCGGCGCTGATGTCGTCCTCGGCCAGGGTTTCCAGCTGGGCTTCGGCGTCTTCCCGGCGCAGCGACCATTGGCCGATCTGCTCGCGCAGCGTGGCCAGGCGCTGCTCCACCCGTTGCCGGCCTTCGACCACGAAGCGGATCTCGGCCTCCAGTCGGCCCACTTCGGCACTGGCTTCGTACAGCGCGCCCTGGGCCTGGTTGACCTGGTCGCCGGCGGCGTAATGGGCCTGGCGGATGGTTTCCAGATCAGCTTCGATGTGGCGCAGGTCGGCGGTGCGTGATTCGAGGTCGTTCACGGCCTGGGCCGCGTCGGCGCGCACCTTGGCCTGATCGGCTTCGCTTTCGCGCCGCTTCAAAAACCACAGCTGGTGCTGCTTGAGCGTGACATCGCTCTGCAAGGCGTTGTACTTGCGCGCCACCTCGGCCTGCTTTTCAAGCTTGTCGAGGTTGGCGTTGAGCTCGCGCAGGATGTCTTCGACCCGGGTCAGGTTCTCGCGCGTGTCGGACAGGCGGTTTTCGGTCTCGCGGCGGCGTTCCTTGTACTTGGACACCCCGGCCGCCTCTTCGAGGAACAGGCGCAGCTCTTCGGGCTTGGATTCGATGATGCGGCTGATCGTGCCCTGGCCGATGATGGCGTAGGCGCGCGGCCCCAGGCCGGTGCCCAGGAACACGTCCTGCACGTCTTTGCGGCGCACCGGCTGGTTGTTGATGTAGTAGCTGCTGTTGCCGTCGCGGGTCAGCACGCGCTTGACGGCAATCTCTTCGTACTGGTTCCACTGGCCGCCGGCGCGGTGGTCGATGTTGTCGAACACCAGCTCGACACTGGATCGGCTGGCCGGCTTGCGCGTGGTCGTGCCGTTGAAGATCACGTCCTGCATCGATTCGCCGCGCAGCTCGCTGGCCTTGCTTTCGCCCAACACCCAGCGCACGGCATCCATGATGTTGGACTTGCCGCAGCCGTTCGGGCCCACCACCCCCACGAGCTGCCCAGGCAGCAGGAAGTTGGTCGGCTCGGCGAACGACTTGAACCCTGATAGCTTGATTGAATTGAGACGCACGAGAAACCCTGTTCGGCCTGTCGCCACGGGGGCGCCGCAGGCAGCTTGATGGCATGGGACCGACAGCAACCCGCAGGGCTTCGGTCCGGATGATCTGCGGGGCACGATGTTACCCGAGCGCACTCCTGTTCCGCGGTGCAGCAGGCCACAGCGCCGTTTTTTGCGCCCTAGACCGCGTGATTTGGGTCACGGGCAGGCGTTTTCACCCGGGGCCAGGGCCTGTCGCCACGACCAAGGGGGCATGGCAACAGGCCACCGGGAGGCCTAGCGCGCTCAGCTCATAAGCATATAAATATTGAATGATTGACCTGCATTAATGCGCAATGTAGATTCTTGGCATGGAAACCCGCCACCTTGAGGCCTTCTCGGCCGTCATGTCCAGCGGCAGCATCACCGGTGCTGCACGCTTGTTGGCGCGTTCGCAACCGGCCGTCACGCGGTTGATCCAGGAGCTGGAGGCCGAGATCGGCCACCCGCTGTTCCAGCGCCATGGGCCCCGGGTCACCCCCACCGAGCACGGTTTTGGCTTGCGCGGCGATGTGGAGCGCGCCCTGGCCGGCCTGCGCCAGGTCGGCGAGCGGGCGCGTCAGATCGCCAGCCGCGAGTTGCCCGCCCTGGAAGTGGCCGCCACCTCAGCCCTGGCCTTGGGGCTGCTGCCCCCCGCCCTGGCCCACCTGGAGCAAGGCCTGGGCCCCAGCCCCCTGCAATTGCGCACCAGCGTGCCCGAGCAGGTGCTGCAGGCGGTGCTGGGCGGCGAGGTCGATCTCGGCCTGTGCAGCCTGCCCCTGGAGCACCGGGGCCTGCAGGTGCACTGGATCGGGCAGTTGCCCTGCGTGGCGGTGTTGCCGGCCGACGATGAGTTGGCCCGTCTTGCGGTGGTGCCCCTGCAGGCCCTGGGGCAGCGCCGCCTCATCACCATGGGCAACCCCTACCGGCTGCGGCATCGCCTGGAGCATGCGCTCGGGCCGACCCAGCAACCCGCACTCATCGAAACCAATGCCTCGGCCAGTGCGCTGGCCCTGGTGCAGGCCGGGCTCGGCGTCGCCGTGCTCGAGCCCTTGACCCCGCATGGCCTGCAGTCCACGGGCGTCGCCGTGCGCCCACTGGACACAGAAGTCCCTTTCTTCTTTGGCGTGATCACCCTGCCGACCCGCCCGGTGGCACCGGCCCAGCAGCAGCGCACCGAGGCACTGGTGCAGGCCCTGCTGGAGCAAGCCCGGCAGTTGCCCGGCTTCCAGGAACACCCGCCCTCGGCCCACGCCCATCTGCTCGACGCGGACCACGGCCTGCCGGCCAGGGCCTCCGCCAGCATCCCTGTTTCATTTTGACAAGAAGGTTTCAAATATGAGCACTTCAACCCCCTCTCCCGCTGGTTCTGGCGCAGGTTCGCCTGCAGGGCTGGCCGCCCTGGAGGCCCGCCTGAAACAAGACCTGCAGTGGCTGTGCCTGCCGGCCAAGCCCTGGGTGCCTCAACAGGCCGACCCTGAGGTGCTGGACGTGGCCATCATCGGCGGTGGCATGGCGGGCCTGGCCCTGTCGGCCTCGCTGCGCCACCTGGGCATCCGCAACCGCATCTACGACCAGGCACCGGCCGGCTTCGAAGGCCCCTGGGCCACGACGGCGCGCATGGAAACCCTGCGCTCCCCCAAAGAGCTGACCGGCCCGGCGCTGGGCCTGCCCGCCCTGACCTTCCGCGCCTGGTTCGAGGCCCAGTTCGGCCTGGAGGCCTGGAACGGGTTGGACAAGATCCCGCGCCTGCAATGGGCCGACTACCTGCGCTGGTACCGCCAGGTGCTCGATCTGGAAGTGCTCAACCAGCACCGGGTGACCGATGTGCTGCCGCAGGCCGACGGCACGGTGCAGATCGAGCTGGAAGACCAGCGCCAAAACCCGGCCCGAGCCCTGACTGTGCGCGCCCGCCACCTGGTGCTGGCCACCGGGCGTGACGGCCTGGGCGGCGCCTGGGTGCCGGCCTGGGCGCACCAGGTGCCGCGCGATCGCTGGGTACATTCCTCTGATGTGTGGGATGGCGAACGCATGCGCGGTCTGCGCGTGGCTGTGGTGGGCGGCGGCTCGTCGGCCATGGACGTGGCCGCCACAGCGCTGGAATCGGGCGCGCAGCGGGTCGACCTGCTGATCCGCCGCGCCGATCTGCCCCGCATCAACAAGGGCAAGGGTGCCGGCCACCCGGGCATGGTGCATGGCTACCCGACCCTGCCGGACGAGTGGAAGTGGCGCTTCCGTCATTACATCAATGTGCAGCAGGTGCCGCCACCGCATGGCAGCACCCTGCGGGTGTCGCGCCACGCCAACGCCCACTTCCACCTGGGCACGCCCATCCTGGGCGTGAGCCAGCGCAGCGATGGCTCGCTGCGGGTGGACACGGCCAAGGGCCCGCTGGCGGCCGACGTGCTGATCTTCAGCACCGGGTTCCGCACCGACTGGAGCCTGCGCCCCGAATACGCCCGCCTGGCGCCCCATGTGCGCACCTGGCAGGACCGTTTCACCGCCCCGGCCGGGCAGGAAGACAGCGAGCTCGACCAATCGCCCGACCTGGGCCCGCTGTTCGAGTTCCAGCAACGCACACCGGGCAGCCTGCCGGGCCTGGAGCGGGTGCACTGCTTCTGCTATGCGGCCGCCCTGTCGCAGGGTGCGGGCGCCGGTGACATCCCGCAGATCAGCGAAGGCGCACAGCGCCTGGCGCGCGGCCTGGCCGCCCAGTTGCTGAGCGAAGACGCCGCACAGCACTTTGCCACCATGGAGGCCTATGCCGACCCCGAGCTGGACGGCCAGGAATGGACCCCGGCCCCGGCCCTGCCGCCGTATGAAGAGGTGGACAGCGCGGCAGCCCCGAGCGCCCCGTCAACCTCTGCGATCCCGGCATGAGCGGCTGGCTGCTGCGCCGCGTCGGCCAGGCCGCCCTGGTGGTGCTGGCCATGACGGTGATCGTGTTCGTGGGCCTGCACGCGGTGGGCAACCCGGTCGACATCCTGATCGGTGACGACCTGAACCAGCAGGAACGCCTGCAGGCCATCGCCCGCCTGGGCCTGGACCAGCCGCTGTGGCGGCAGTACCTGGCCTTTGTCGACGGCGCCCTGCACGGCAGCCTGGGGCGCAGTTTTGTGTACCAGGAAGACGCCTTTCACCTGATCCTGCAGCGCCTGCCCGCCACCCTGGAGCTGGCGGTGTCGGCCCTGCTGCTGGCGGTGCTGATCGGTGTGCCCCTGGGGCTGGTGGCCGGCATGTGGCCCGAGCACCCGCTCTCCAAGGCCTTGATGGCGGGCTCGATCGTGGGCTTCTCGCTGCCGGCCTTCTGGGTGGCGCTGATGCTGATCATGGTGTTCAGCGTGCAACTGGGCTGGCTGCCGGCCAGCGGTCGCGGGGCCACCCGCGAGTGGCTGGGCGTGGCCTGGTCCTGGCTCACGCTGGACGGGCTGCAGCACCTGCTGCTGCCGGCCATCAACCTGGCGCTGTTCAAGATCTCGCTGGTGCTGCGCCTGACCCGGGCCGGCGTGCGCGAGGTGCTGCCACAAGACTTTGTGAAGTTTGCCCGCGCCAAGGGCCTGTCGCCCGCCCGGGTGCTGGTGTGGCATGTGCTGCGCAACACGCTGATCCCGCTGGTCACCGTGCTGGGCCTGGAGCTGGGCTCGACCATCGCCTATGCCGTGGTCACCGAGAGCATTTTTGCCTGGCCCGGCGCCGGCAAGCTGATCCTGGACAGCATCAACTCGCTGGACCGCCCCGTGGTGGTGGCCTACCTGATGGTGGTGGTGCTGATTTTCGTCACCCTGAACCTGCTGGTGGACGTGCTCTACAAGCTGCTGGACCCGCGGGTGCGGCTGGAGGGCGCGGCATGAGCCCCATGACCTCTCCAGCCACCGCCAGGCCCGCCTCGCGCCCGCTGCGCGAGCACTCGATCTGGTGGCGCATGGCAGCCGACTTTGCGCGCTCGCGCATCGCCCTGGCCGGCCTGCTGTTGCTCGCCGCCGTGCTGCTGGTGGCGCTGGTGGCGCCCTGGATCACGCCGCAAAACCCCTACGACCTGATGCAGCTCGATGTGCTGGACGCGCGCCTGCCCCCGGGCAGCCCGCAGGGCAGTGGCCAATACACCTATTGGCTGGGCACCGACGGCCAGGGGCGCGACCTGTACTCGGCCATCGTCTACGGCCTGCGCATCAGCCTGCTGGTGGGCGTGGGCTCGGCCGCCGTGGCGGCCGTGGTGGGCACGCTGATGGGCCTGCTGGCGGCCTATGCGGGCGGGCGCATCGACGCGCTGATCATGCGCCTGGTCGATCTGCTGCTGTCTTTCCCCACCCTGCTGATGGCCTTGATGATCCTGGCCTGGACCGGCAAGGGCGTGGGCAATGTGGTGCTGACCCTGGTGCTGCTCGAATGGGCCTACTACGCCCGCACCGCACGTGGCCAGGCCCTGGTGGAGGCGCGGCGCGACTACGTGGAGGCGGCACGCGGTCTGGGCCTGCCCGACTGGCGCATCCTGCTGGGCCACATCCTGCCCAACTGCCTGCCCCCCTTGCTGGTGATCGGGGCGCTGCAGGTGGCCCGTGCCATCACGCTGGAGGCCACGCTGTCCTTTCTGGGCCTGGGGGTGCCGATCACCGAGCCCTCGCTGGGGCTGCTGATCTCCAACGGCTACCAGTACCTGCTGTCCAATGAATACTGGATCAGCGTGTTTCCGGGCCTGGCCCTGCTGGCCACCATCGTGGCCATCAACCTGGTGGGGGATCAGTTGCGCGATGTGCTCAACCCCCGTCTCATGAAGTGAACACCATGGCTTCCCACATTTCGACAGACGCCGGCGACATCACGCTGGAGGTGCGCGACCTGCACACCCGTTTTCACACCCGCGAAGGGGTGCTGCCGGTGGTGGACGGGGTCTCCTTCACGCTGCGGCGCGGCCAGGTGCTGGGCCTGGTGGGCGAGTCAGGCTCGGGCAAGTCGGTCACCGGCTTTTCCATCATGGGCCTGATCGACCCGCCCGGCCGGGTGGAAAGCGGGCAATTGCTGTTCCAGGGCCGCGAGTTGCGCACCCTGAGCCCGCGCGAGCGGCGCAGCCTGCAGGGCGACCGCATGGCCATGATCTTTCAAGACCCCATGGCCACACTGAACCCGGTGCTGGACATTGCCACGCAGATGATCGAGGCGGTGCAGGCCCACCGCCGCGTGAGCCGTGCCCAGGCCCGCCAACTGGCCCGCGACACCCTCGCGAGCATGGGCATTCCCAGCCCCGACGAGCGCCTGGACGCCTACCCGCACCAGCTCTCGGGCGGCATGCGCCAGCGGGTGGCGATTGCCATCGCACTGCTGCACGGGCCCGACCTGATCATTGCCGACGAACCCACCACCGCCCTGGACGTGACGCTGCAGGCGCAGATCCTGTCGGAGGTGCAGGCCCTGGTGCGCGAGCGCGGCACAGCCCTGATCTGGATCAGCCACGACCTGTCGGTGGTGGCCGGCCTGGCCGACCAGATCGCGGTGATGTATGCCGGGCGCATCGTGGAGCACGGCACGGTCGACCAGGTGCTGGACCACCCCCAGCACCCCTACACCCAGGGCCTGATCGGCAGCCTGCCCAGCGCCAACCAGCGCGGCATGCGGCTGCGCCAGATCAGTGGCATGGCCCCCAGCCTGCTGGACATGCCCGCCGGCTGCGCCTTTGCGCCACGCTGCCCCCGTGCCAGTGCCACCTGCCAGCAGGCCCGGCCCCAGATCAGCCAACCGCGCCCCGAGGCGCCAGACCACACCGTGCGTTGCCACCACCCGGGCCCCACACCTGACAAGGCCGACGCATGAGCACGCCCACTGCCAACATGAGCCCACAGACGCCTGCGACCCCGCCGCCCCTGGTCGCCCTGCGCGACATCCGCCAGCATTTCGGCCAGCGCCCGCCTCGCGGCTGGTTGGGGCGTGGCCTGGACCGGCTGCTGCCCCCAGCGCCCCCCCGCATCACCCGCGCCGTCGATGGTGTGAACCTCAGCGTGCAGGCCGGCGAAGTGGTGGGGGTGGTGGGCGAATCAGGCTGTGGCAAATCCACCCTGGGCCGCATCGCGGCAGGCCTGCTGCGGCCCACGGCCGGCGAGGTGCAGGTGCTGGGGCAATCGCTGGAGGCCCTGAACCCGGCCGAGCGACTGGCCGCCCGGCTGCGCGTGCAGATGGTGTTCCAGGACCCCAACGCCAGCCTGAACCCGCGCCTGCGCGTATCGCGCATCGTGGGCGAGGCACCGCGCCACCATGGCCTGGCCGATGCCGCCGGGCTGGACGACTACGTGTGCGCCCAGCTGCAGCGCGCCGGGCTGGACCCCAGCCTGCGCCACCGCTACCCGCACCAGTTCAGCGGCGGGCAGCGCCAGCGCATCGGCATCGCCCGCGCCCTGGCGGTGCAGCCGGCCATGCTGGTGTGCGATGAGGCTGTGGCCGCGCTCGACGTGTCGATCCAGGCCCAGATCCTGAACCTGTTCATGGACCTGCGCGATCAACTGGGCCTGGCCTACCTGTTCATCAGCCACGACCTGGGCGTGATCCACCACCTGTGCGACCGGGTGGTGGTGATGTACCTGGGCCGAGTGGTCGAGACCGCCTCGGCCGAAGAGCTGTTTGCCCGGCCGGCCCACCCCTACACCCAGGCCCTGCTGGCCGAGATTCCTGACATTGCCCAGCGGCGCACCCGCTTCACCGCGCTGGCGGGCGAAATCCCCAGCCCGCTGGCACCGCCCCCGGGCTGCCATTTCCACCCGCGCTGCCCCCAGGCCACCGAGCGCTGCCGCAACGAAGCACCCACGCTGCGGGGCATTGCAGTGCGCCATGAGGTGGCCTGCCACCTGCACGATGCCCCCTGAGCGGCGCTGAACAACCGACCCATCACCCCACATCCACACCCAGCTACACGCCATGAAACCTCAACTTCTTGCTCTGGCCCTTGCCGCCAGCCTGGTCGGCGCACAAACCGGCGCGCAAACCCTGTCGATCGGCTACGCCGACCCCTTGTCTTCGCTGGACCCGCAGCTCAACAACCACGCGGGCGACCGCTCGCTGGCCCTGCACTTCTGGGATTCGATCATCAACTCACGCGATGGCGGCAAGCTGGAGCCGGCCCTGGCCAGCAGCTGGAAGAGCCTGGACGAGCGCACCTGGGAGTTCAAGCTGCGCACCGACATCAAGTGGCAGGACGGCACACCTTTCACGGCCGACGACATCGTGTTCTCGTTCCAGCGCGCCCGCAATGTGCCGGGCAGCGTGGCCTCGTACACGGGGGCGCTGCGCACCGTGGAGTCGGTGACGGCGCGCGACCCGGCCACCGTGGTCATCAAGACCAACACCCCCAACCCCATGCTGCCGCTGGAGATCGCTTCGATCTACATCGTGAGCAAGCACGTGGGCGAAAAATCCAAGACCGAGGACTACAACGCCGGCCGCGCCATGGTGGGCACAGGGCCGTACAAGTGGGTCTCGCATGTGCCGGGCGACCGCACGGTGTTCGAGCGCAGCCCCAGCTACTGGGGCCCCAAGCCCGAATGGGAGAAGATCAACTACCGCTTCATCAACAACGGGGCGGCCCGGACGGCCGCCCTGCTGGCCGGCGATGTGGACGTGATCGACAAGGTGGCGGTCACCGATGTCGAGAAGCTGCGCAAGAACCCGGCCTTCAGCGTGTACACCTACCCAGGCCTGCGTGTGCTGCTGGTGCAGCCCAGTTTTCGCGCCGGGCCCAATGAGTTCATCACCGACAACGCCGGCAAGCCCCTGGCCCAGAACCCTTTGCTCGATGTGCGGGTGCGCCAGGCCCTGTCGCTGGCCATCAACCGCAAGGCGATTGCCGACCGCATTCTGCAAGGCACGGTGACGGTGGCCAACCAGTGGATGCCCAAGGGCAGCTTCGGCTTCAACCCCGACATCCCGGAGATCGCCAACGACCCCGAGCAGGCCAAGAAGCTGCTGGCCGCTGCGGGCTTTCCGCAGGGCTTCCAGATCAGCATCCACGTGCCCGGCGACCGCTACCCGCAAGGCCCCGAGACCGCCCAGGCCGTGGCCCAGTTCTGGAGCCGCATCGGGGTCAAGACCAAGGTCGAGGTGGTGCCCTGGTCGGTGTATGCCGGCAAGGCCAACAAGAACGAATACGCGGTGAGCGTGCTGGCCTGGGGCAACGGCACCGGCGAGGCCAGCTACGGCCTGCTGAACGCCTTTGCCAGCGCAGATGCCAAGCGCGGCCGCGGCGCCTCGAACTGGGGCCGCTACAGCAATGAGTCGGTCGACAAGTCGCTCGACGCTGCCACGGTCGAATTCGACGCCCGCCGCCGCGAAGCCATCCTGCGGCACTCGGCCAAGCTGGTGACCGACGATGTGGGGGCCATCCCGCTGTTCCACTACCAGAACATCTGGGCCGCCAAGAAGGGCCTGAAGGTGGTGCCGCTGTTGAGCGACCGCACCACGGCGATGCAGGTCAGCCGCGTGGGCAAGTAAGCCATGAGCGCCCCCGCCCGCCTCCACATCAGCCCGGCCGAGGCGCTGATTGACGTACCACGCCAGATCCAGGTGCAGGGCCTGCGGCCCGGCGAAGAAGTCACGCTGCAAAGCCGCACCGTGCGCGGGCCCGGCGTGGTCTGGGTGGCTGCGGCACGGTTCCAGGCCGATGCCACCGGCCACGTCGACCTGGGTCGCGATGCCCCGCTGCCCGGTTCGGCCTATGAAGGGGTCGACCCCATGGGCCTGATCTGGGCCCAGGCGCCTGAGCAGCCTGGCGCCTCGCGCGAGGTGTTTGCTGCCGAGCCCGGGGGGGCGCTGCACACCCGCATCACCCTGCTGCGCGATGGACACACCGAAGCCGATGCCCCGCTGGTGCAGCAACTGGCCGCACCCGGCGTGCAACGGCGCGAGATCCGCGAGCAAGGCCTGGTGAGCAGCCTGTGGACGCCTGCCGGCCCCGGGCCGCACCCGGCGGTGCTGGTGCTCAACGGCTCAGGCGGCGGCATCAACGAAGCCCGGGGGGCGCTGTACGCCTCGCGCGGCTACACCGCCCTGGCGCTGGGCTACTTCAAGGCGCCCGGCCTGTCGGACTACATCTCGAACACCCCGCTGGAGTACTTCGAGACCGCCTTGCACTGGATGCACCGCACCCTGCAACCGGCCCACGGCTTTGTGGCGCTGAGCGGCCAGTCACGCGGCGGTGAACTGGTGCTGCTGCTGGGTTCGATGTTCCCCGATCTGGTATCGGCCGTGATCGGCTATGTGCCCTCGGCCGTGGTGAACTGCGCCCAGAACGCCTGTGACCCGGCCCTGGGGCGCGAGGGCTGGGCCTGGCTCTACCAGGGCCGCCCGATACCCCATGTGTGGGAGAACAACCGCCATGCCAGCTGGGCCCCCTGGGACGAAGGCCCCGAGCCGCGCCGCCACACCCATGCCCTGCTGACCTCGCTTCGCGATGCCGAGGCGGTCGAGCGCGCACGCATCCGGGTGGAACGCATCCGCGGCCCGGTGCTGCTGCTGAGCGCTGGCGACGACGGCTCCTGGCCCTCCAGCCTGTATGGGCGCATGGTGGTCGAGCACCTGGCCCAGGCCCAGCACCCCTGGCCGGTGCAGCAACTGGACTGGCCCGGTGCGGGCCACAGCGTGGTCTTCCCCACCGTGCCCACCACCCAGCTGGTGTACGCCCACCCGGTGTCGGGCCGGCTCAGCACCACCGGCGGCAGTCCGGCGGCCAATGCGCAGGCCGACCAGGCCTCCTGGGCCGGTGTGCTGGCCTTTTTACAACAAGCCGTGGCGGCCCAGGCCGCCCACGCCCACCCTTGAGAAAGCCCCCCATGAGCACTGATCTGATCGACACCCTGGTGCCCCTGGCACCCCAAGAGGCGCTGAACACCACCCGCCACCAACGCGACAAGGTGGTGGCGGCCACCCAGGGCAGCCACGAGGCCCTGTTCGACCCCGCCCTGCCCGGCCTGAGCCTGGGCGAGCGCCTGCATGTGGCCTTGTCCATGGCACAAACCGTGGGCCACGAGGGCCTGACGGCACACTACGCCCAGGCCTTGCGCCAGCACGGGCCGGTGCAGGACTCGGGCCGGCTGGCCGCCGCCCGCGCCTTTGCCCACACCCTGACCGTGAACCCGGTGGCCGGTGACCGCGAGGCCCTGCTGAGCCTGCCGGCAGCGGGCTTCTCCACCCCCGAGGCGATTGCGCTGGCCCAGCTGATCGCCTATGTGAGCTACCAGGTGCGCGTGCTGGCCGGCCTGCAGGCCATGAAGGCCCTGGGCGCCACCAACGCTCAGCCCCCAGCGGCCGAAGAGGCCCCCTTTGTGCACCCGGCCAACCTGCCGCCCCCGGGCGAACCCCTGAACATCAAGGGCTTCACCAGCGCCACCCTGGGCTGGAAGGCCTGGCTGCCGGTGCTGGACCTGGCCCAGGCCACGCCCGAGCAACTGGCCGTGCTCGACAGCAGCCACCCCAAGGCGCGCAGCTCCGACTACTACCTGCTGCTGAGCCAGCAGCCGCGCATCCTGCAAGAGCGCTCCACGGTGTTCAACGCCATCATGTATGCCCCCGGTGGCTTGTCGCGGGCCGAACGCGAACTGGCCAGTGCCGTGGTCTCACGCGTGAACGGCTGCGTCTACTGCGCCTCGGTGCACGCCCAGCGCTTTGAGCAACTGACCAAGCGCAACGACGTGATTGCCCAGGTGTTCGAAGACCCCGACACCGCCGGCACCACGCCGCGCGAACGCGCCATCGTGCGCGCCTCGATCGCCCTGACCCGCGCCCCCGCCGATTTCGGCCCGGCCGCCATCCAGTCGCTGCGCGACCAGGGCCTGAGCGATCTGGAGGTGCTCGACATGCTGCACGCCGTGGCCATCTTTGCCTGGGCCAACCGGCTGATGCTGAACCTGGGGGAGCCGGTTTGAGGGGGTGTCGATCCGGTCAGTCGGGCCTTGCGACCTCGTCACAAGCGCGGTGCATGGCCCGCACAAAGATCTCAGCCTGATCATCCAAGCACCGCGCGTCGTCAGGGTCGATGGAACCACTCTCATGGTCAGCGACGCAGCGGAATGCGTCCGCGCGCTTCAACGACCGCTCCAGGTCTTTGGGAATGCGGCCCGACTTGATCAAGTGTTCGCCAAAGGCATTCAAAACGCCCTTGTGAGTCTTGCCCAGGTCAAACCCCAGGGCCATCCATCGCGCACGGGCCGCATCGAACAGGGCGTAGCCAGCCCGATTGCACGCACCCTCCACATCACCGGCATTCAACAGGGTCTGCGCAGATGCGCAGGCGATCAGCCTTCTGCAACAGGGGGTTGGCTATCACAGCACCGGCCGTGGGTGGAGAGGCTCACGCCACCCGCCGAGCCCCCGCCGCCGGCTCCAGCGGCACGCTGGGGGCGCGGCTGTATTCGTTGTTGCCGTCCACCAGCACCTTCAGCATCTCCATGAACAGCCCCCGTTGCGCGGGCGGCAGGGGCTCGAGCATGCGGGCCTGGGCGCGCAGCATGCCGGGCTGCACCTCGGCCAGCAGGGTGTCGCCCTCCGGGGTGAGGGTCAGCAGGCGCACGCGGCGGTCGGTGGGTGAAGCGTTGCGCAGCATCAGGCCACGGGCTTCCAGCCGGTCGATCACGCTGCCGATGGTGGAGGTGTCAAAGCCGATCGTGCGGGCCAGCGTGCGCTGGTCCAGCTCGGGTTGGCGCTGCACAGCGGCCATGGCGGCGTACTGCACCGGGGTCAGTCCGTGCTCCTGCGTTTCCTCCAGAAACACCGCCACCGCAATCTGCTGCAGCCGGCGGATGTGAAAGCCGGGCAGGTCTTCGAGATCGGGGCTCAGGCGGGTCGGGAGGTCAGACATCGAAAAAAAGGGCTCTAGGGTTTGCACGGGTGATCTGGGTCAAATTCTAACCCTACACTTTTCATCAGTACGCT
>Ga0209913_1000242_pt1 | contig 54356 bp, 52 predicted proteins | sample PersoiDNA2013203_FD_185805 | JGI IMG/M metagenome (GOLD analysis project Ga0209913, IMG submission 185805) | Permafrost soil microbial communities from the Arctic, to analyse light accelerated degradation of dissolved organic matter (DOM) -... | ecosystem: Environmental > Terrestrial > Soil >...
GCCGTCACACCCCGTTCTTCAACAACTACCGCCCCCAGTTCTACTTCCGTACCACGGACGTGACCGGTGCGATCGAGTTGCCAGAAGGCAAAGAAATGGTGATGCCGGGTGACAACGTGTCGATCATTGTCAAGCTGATCAACCCGATCGCCATGGAAGAAGGCTTGCGTTTCGCCATCCGCGAAGGTGGCAAGACGGTCGGTGCGGGTGTGGTTGCTAAAGTTATCGCGTAAGGACTACCATGGCTACCAAACAAAAAATCCGCATCCGTCTGAAGGCTTTTGATTACAAACTCATCGACCAGTCGGCCGCCGAGATTGTAGATACCGCCAAACGCACTGGCGCCATTGTTAAAGGCCCGGTGCCTTTGCCTACGCGCTTTAAACGTTTTGACATCCTGCGTTCGCCGCACGTCAACAAAACCAGTCGCGACCAGTTTGAAATCCGCACTCACCAGCGTCTGATGGATATTGTTGACCCGACGGACAAAACCGTTGATGCGTTGATGAAGCTTGATCTTCCTGCAGGTGTGGATGTAGAGATTAAGCTGCAATAGGCTTGAAAGGGTTTTTGGGTAACTGAAAAGTTCCTGAAGGACCATGTATTGAATGAACTTGCAACCTAACGGGGTTCGGAATATACTATTAGGCTGTGTTGAAAATGCCAAGCATGACAGCGCAGTTTTATTAACAGTCTCTCACGCAAAACGTTGTAGCCAATTGAAGTTGCAGCGGTGAGAGTTACGGAGAAAAAAATGAGTCTGAGCAACTCCCTAGGGTTGCTGGGCCGCAAGGTGGGCATGATGCGCCTATTCACCGATGAGGGGGATTCAATCCCCGTCACGGTGGTAGATGTCTCTAACAACCGTGTGACCCAGGTCAAAACCCAAGAGAATGACGGCTACGTTGCCTTGCAGGTGACGTTTGGTGCGCGCAAAGCTTCGCGCGTCACCAAGCCTGCGGCTGGGCACCTTGCAAAAGCAGGTGTTGAAGCGGGTGAAATCATCCGGGAATTCCGCCTGACCGCCGATGTGGCTGCGCAGTACAAAGCAGGTGCAACAGTGCCTGTGACGGCGGTATTCGCTGTGGGTCAAAAGGTCGATGTGCAGGGAACTACCATTGGTAAAGGCTTTGCGGGCACGATCAAGCGTCACCACATGAAGTCGCAGCGGGCGTCGCACGGTAATAGCCGTTCGCACAACGTCCCGGGTTCCATTGGTATGGCGCAAGATCCAGGTCGTGTGTTTCCTGGCAAGCGCATGACGGGTCACTTGGGTGATGACACGGTCACCACCCAAAACCTCGACGTGATTCGTATCGACGAGGCTCGTCAATTACTCATGATCAAGGGTGCTGTTCCTGGTTCGGCTGGCGGTTTTGTAACCGTTCGTCCTGCTGTCAAGGTCAAAGCCAACAATACTGATGTGAAAGGAGCGAACTGATGCAGCTCGAACTCCTGAATGACCAAGGTCTGGCTACTGCAAAATATGAAGCGCCGGAAACCGTGTTCGGTCGCGCTTACAACGAAGATCTGGTGCACCAGATCGTTGTTGCTTTCCAGGCCAATGCTCGTCAAGGCACACGCGCTCAGAAAGACCGTGAGCAGGTCAAGCACTCGACCAAAAAGCCCTTTAAACAAAAGGGTACGGGTCGCGCTCGCGCTGGTATGACTTCTTCGCCGTTGTGGCGCGGAGGCGGTCGGATTTTTCCGAACATGCCTGACGAAAATTTCACGCAAAAAATCAACAAGAAGATGTACCGTGCCGGCATGGCGTCGATATTGTCACAACTGGCTCGTGAAGGCCGCTTGGCTGTGGTTGATTCCATGAAAGTGGATTCTCCTAAAACCAAGCCTTTGGCTGCCAAGTTCAAGGCCATGAATCTGGAATCCGTCTTGGTGATCGCCGATGAAGTTGACGAAAACCTGTACCTGGCTTCCCGGAATCTGGTGAACGTTTTGGTTGTGGAGCCACGCTATGCTGATCCAGTGTCCCTGGTTCACTACCGCAAGGTGATTGTCACTAAGGCGGCGATGGAAAAACTGCAGGAGATGTTCGCATGAGTCATGGTCCAAATCTGACTACATTTGACGAAGGTCGTCTGATGCAAGTGCTCGTCGCGCCTATCGTGTCTGAAAAGGCAACGATGATCGCAGAAAAGAGCAATGCGGTGACCTTCAAGGTGCTGCAAGACGCCACCAAGTATGAAATCAAGGCCGCTGTGCAATTGATGTTCAAGGTTGAGGTTAAAGGCGTCTCTGTGGTGAACACTAAAGGCAAAACCAAGCGTTTTGGCAAGTCTGTTGGCCGTCGCGATAATATTCGCAAGGCTTATGTGACGCTGAAGCCTGGGCAAGAGCTGAACCTCGGTGGGGAGGCTGCGTAATCATGGCTGTTATCAAAATGAAACCAACTTCCCCAGGCCGTCGTGGCGTGGTGAAGATTTCGCGTGATCATTTGTACAAGGGTGAACCCTTTGCACCTTTGTTGGAGCCTCAGTTCCAGCATGCCGGTCGCAACAACAATGGTCATATCACTACCCGTCACAAGGGCGGTGGTCACAAACACCATTACCGTGTGGTTGACTTCCTTCGTACGAAGGATGGCATTCCTGCCAAAGTCGAGCGCATCGAGTACGACCCTAACCGTTCGGCGCACATTGCGCTGGTCTGCTATGCCGATGGCGAACGTCGTTACATCATTGCCCCGCGTGGCCTTGAGGTCGGTGCATCCATCATGAGTGGCGCAGAAGCACCGATTCGTGTTGGCAACACTTTGCCTATCCGCAATATTCCGGTGGGTTCCATCGTGCATTGCATTGAGTTGCAAATTGGCAAAGGCGCGCAAATCGTGCGCTCTGCCGGCACTTCTGCGACCTTGCTGGCACGTGAGGGCATCTACGCTCAGGTGCGTATGCGTTCGGGTGAAGTTCGCAAGATTCACATCGAATGTCGCGCGACGTTGGGCCAAGTAGCCAATGAAGAGCACAGCCTTCGCCGTCTCGGCAAAGCGGGTGCGAAGCGTTGGAAGGGCATCCGTCCGACCGTTCGTGGTGTGGTTATGAACCCGGTGGATCACCCGCATGGCGGTGGCGAGGGCAAGACCGGCGAGGGCCGTCATCCAGTCGATCCTTGGGGTAATCTGACCAAGGGTTACCGTACCCGTAACAACAAGCGCACGCAGGTCATGATCGTGTCGCGTCGCAAGAAGTAAGGGGCAGGTAAATGACTCGTTCTCTCAAAAAAGGTCCGTTTGTTGACCATCACTTGGTCGCAAAAGCCGACAAGGCTGTAGCTACCAAAGACAAAAAGCCGATTAAGACCTGGTCGCGTCGCTCAATGGTTTTGCCCGATTTCATCGGTCTGACCATCGCGGTGCACAACGGCAAACAGCACGTGCCGGTCTATATCACCGATCAAATGGTTGGCCACAAGTTGGGGGAGTTTGCTCTCACCCGTACTTTCAAGGGTCATCCTGCGGACAAAAAAGTCTCAAAGAAATAAGGAGGTGACCATGGAAACACGTGCAACCCTTCGTGGCGTTCGTTTGTCGGTCGATAAAGGCCGTTTGGTCGCGGATCTCATCCGCGGCAAGAAGGTGGATCAAGCCTTGAACATCTTGCAGTTCACGCAGAAAAAAGCTGCTGTGATCATCAAGAAGGTTCTGGAGTCTGCCATTGCCAACGCTGAGCACAATGACGGTGCCGATATCGACGAACTGAAGGTTAAAACCATCTTCGTTGAGCAAGGTGCTTCGCTCAAGCGCTTCACGGCCCGCGCAAAAGGTCGTGGCAACCAAATCAGAAAACCCACGTGCCATGTGTACGTGACGGTTGGTAACTGAAAGAGGCCAGGAAGATATGGGACAAAAAATCCACCCAACCGGCTTTCGCTTGTCGATCAGCCGCAACTGGGCATCACGCTGGTACGCCAATGACCGTGATTTCGCGGGCATGCTGGCTGAAGACATCAAGGTGCGTGAGTACCTGAAGGCCAAGCTGAAAAACGCGTCTGTGTCGCGTGTACTTATCGAGCGCCCTGCCAAGAATGCCCGCATCACGATTTTCTCGGCTCGTCCGGGTGTCGTGATCGGCAAAAAAGGCGAGGACATCGAGAACTTGAAGCGTGAACTGTCGCGTCAACTCGGCGTACCGGTTGCAGTCAACATCGAAGAGGTGCGCAAGCCCGAAATTGATGCCAAACTGATTGCCGATAGCATTACGCAACAGCTTGAAAAGCGAATCATGTTCCGCCGCGCCATGAAGCGTGCCATGCAAAACGCGATGCGTTTGGGTGCCCTCGGCATCAAGATCATGTCGTCTGGCCGTCTGAACGGCATTGAAATCGCACGCTGTGAGTGGTACCGCGAAGGTCGCGTGCCGCTTCATACACTGCGCGCCGATATTGATTACGGTACCTCTGAGGCGCAAACAACCTACGGCATCATTGGTGTCAAGGTCTGGGTGTACAAGGGTGACACCTTGGGTCGCAATGATCTGCCTGCTGCTGTTGAGACTCGTACTGATGAAGAGCGCCGTCCACGCGGTCCCCGTCGCGATGATCGCGGTGCTCGTCCAGGTTCAGACCGTCCGGCACCCCGTGTTGCACGGCGCCCCCCAATGGGTGCCAACACAGCGCCGTCCGATGGCAGCGACAAACCCGCGGAGGCCACTGGGGCCATCGCACCGAAACCCGCCGTTCAGCGCGTCCGCAAGGTAGCCGCGCCAGCTGCAGCAGCTGACGGCAAAGGAGAATAATTATGTTGCAACCCGCTCGTCGCAAGTACCGCAAAGAGCAGAAGGGCCGTAACACCGGCATTGCGACTCGAGGCAGCTCGGTCGCGTTTGGTGATTTCGGTCTGAAGTGTATCGACCGTGGCCGTTTGACAGCTCGTCAGATTGAAGCCGCGCGTCGTGCTATTTCCCGCCACGTCAAACGGGGCGGTCGTATCTGGATTCGCGTGTTTCCTGACAAGCCAATTTCCCAAAAGCCTGCCGAAGTGCGCATGGGTAACGGCAAAGGTAATCCCGAGTACTACGTGGCTGAGATTCAGCCAGGTAAGATCGTTTTCGAAATTGTCGGTGTGCCAGAAGAGTTGGCTCGTGAAGCGTTCCGTTTGGCAGCCGCCAAGCTGCCTTTGCGTACCACTTTTGTGGCTCGCATGATTGGCCAGTAATCAGGAGAACATGATATGAAAACTACTGAACTACGCCAAAAAGACGTTGCCGGTCTGCAAGCAGAAGTCAAAGAGCTGCAAAAAGCTCACTTTGGCCTGCGCATGCAAAAAGCCACGCAACAACTCAACAACACCGCTACGCTGCGCTCCACGCGCCGTGATATTGCTCGCGCCAAGACCATTCTTGTCGAGAAGCAAAGCGCTGAAACATCCGCCAAATAAGGAGCGATAAATGACGGAAGCTAAAAAATCCCTCAAGCGCACCTTGGTTGGCAAGGTGGTCAGCGACAAGCGTGCCAAGACTGTGACTGTGCTGATTGAGCGTCGTGTCAAACACGAACTCTACGGCAAGATCGTTGGTAAATCCAGCAAGTACCACGCCCATGACGAAACGGGCGAGTACAAACTGGGTGACATCATCGAGATCACGGAAAGCCGTCCCATTTCAAAAACCAAGAACTGGGTAGCAACCCGCCTGGTTCAAAAGGCGGCTGTGGTTTAAGCCTTTGCAGTCCTGAGACTGCACGGTTCATAGAAACGGCTCACAATGTGAGCCGTTTCTATTTGTATTTCTCTATGGGGCAGACTTCATACGCTGTCTCACAAATTTCAATCAATCATTTAAGGACCATTCAATGATTAAAGTAGGCGATCAACTTCCCGCAACGACCTTGATGGAATTTTCGGAAGTGGAGGGTGGCGGTTGCAGTCTCGGCCCTAACCCCGTGGACGTCGCGAAGGCCAGCGCGGGCAAGACCATTGCACTGTTTGCCCTGCCGGGGGCCTTCACCCCAACTTGTTCTGCCAAACATGTGCCCGGCTACATTCAGAAGTTCGACGAGCTGAAAGCCGCCGGGGTTGATGAAATCTGGTGCGTCAGCGTCAATGATGCATTTGTTATGGGAGCCTGGGCGCGTGACCAGAAAACCAATGGCAAGGTGCGTATGCTGGCCGATGGTGACGCCGTTTTTGCCAAGGCGACCGGCTTGACGCTGGACCTGACTGGCAAAGGCATGGGACTGCGCAGCAACCGTTACTCCATGCTGGTAAAAGATGGCAAAGTTGTCACGCTCAACATCGAAGCCCCCGGAAAATTTGAAGTCAGTGACGCGGCCACCCTGCTCGCGCAGGCGAAATCCTGAACACTCGGTTGAATTAATAGGCTCGCCATACACAGGCATGGCGAGCTTTATAGATTGACTTTCAAGTAGTGCGCCCCTTCAATCGGGTTGTGGTAATAGGGTGCGATTTCTTCGAATCCCATATCTTGGTAAAGGGCGCGCGCGCTTTCCATTTCACTGAGCGTGTCAAGTAGCACGCATGCATAACCCGCCACCCGCGCACAGTCCAAAATTGCTTCGACCAACTGGCGCCCGACGCCAGTGCGTCGGAAACCGGGTCGCACGTAGAGTCGTTTCATCTCGCAAGCGTTGGGGTAGTCCACAGAATCCAGTGGCCGCAACGCGCAGCAACCGGCCAGTTTCTGATCTACCGTTGCCATGAGCAATGCTCCGCGCGGCGCGGCATACTCGCCCGGAAGGTCGGCCAGTTCGGCTTCGAAACCCTGAAAACATAAGTCGACCTGCAACGCGTCTGCGTATTCGCGCAAAAGCTTGCGTAATGTATTGAGTTCTGCCAACGTGTTTGGCACGATGAATTGGGTTGATGGAGTTTTCACAGCTAAAGATTGTGCACCATGGAAGCGGCAAGTTGGCGTGGATCCTTCAGCGTCCATCCCGCCGGTTTGACCATGCCATCCACGAGCACTGCGCAGCCCAATCAAGTTGATTCAGTTCAGTATTGGCGACAACGACAAATCGGGTTGCTACCGAGCTGCCAGTTCATGCCTCCAGCCGAAAATGGAGGCGCAAATGCAGCCGAAACTGCCGGATGATGGCCAGTGCAGCGTTGAGCTGATGGCGCTCAAGTGTGCTCAAGGCTGCGAACTCGACCAGGTTGGTGACGGGCTGCCCGAGTGCGATTTGGCGCAGGTTGTTGCGCAACTTGAGTGTCATCAGCAAGTGCAGCGTTTCCTCCAGATCACGCGCCATTTCTGGCGCCAGGGCATGTTGGCTGGCCAAATCATGCAGCCGGTCAACCGTGCTCAGGGCCTCCAGTCGGTGCTCCAGGGCGAGCGCGCGCACACCGTGGACGATGGGGAAAGTGCCGAGTTTTTTGAGATCGAAGGTCTGCGCTGTCGCACCACGCAACCGGTTCAAAACGCCAAAGAAACCCGTGGCAGGCTCCCTGAATTGATTGATGGCGTCTGCCAGTCGAGCAATGAAAACTTCGCTACCTTGGGCCAAATCCAAGGCAAAGGCGCGCGCGTTACCCAACAGCGTGGCGTCGCCCGATACAGCGTGGGCGTCAATGAAGATAGCCAGGTTCATGGCGCCTTCCGGGTTGCCACCAAGCAACCAACGGCTAATCATTTCCTTGAAGCCGGCCAGCGGCTGACACCACAGCGGGTTGGTCAACATGATGTTGCCCGGGCAGGGCGGGTAGCCAAAGGTCAGCAGCGCGGTGCTGAAGCGGTTCACGATGTCGGCCAGACCCTCGCAGTGGTAGCCGTCACGCAGCAGCAAGGCGTTGTCCTGGTCGGTTTTCAGGACCTGCTCGCCCCGCCCTTCACTGCCCATCACCAGTAGCGCACTGTTTTGAACCAGTTCGGCCGGTGCGACCAGCGACCAAAGGCGGGCGAATATTTGTGCGTTCAGACCGCTGACCAGGCGCGAGACGATGTCGATGCGCACGCCTCCACGCACCAGCAGCCCAACGGACTCGTCCACCTGTTGCGCCGCTACTTTGAGTTCTTCGGCGCTATTGGCCTGATCGACCTGCAGGGCAATCAGGTGCGAGTGGTTAGAGACAAAGCCCATCAGGTCGAGTTGGCTGAGCACGCCGAGAATCTCGTCGCCGTCCTTGACCAGGATTCGGTGCACCCGATGGCGCAACATGGTCAAAAGGGCATCAAACAACTCGGCCTCCGGAGGCAGTGTAATCAGTGCAAAGTGCGCCACCTCGCGCACCGCCAGCGGCTGCGCCCGCAGCATGGCATCACGCAGGTCCGTGGTTGTGAAGAAGCCCAGCCGCGGCACGCCATCCTGGACATCGCGCACCAGTGCGCTGGTGCGTTTATGGTCGGACATCAGGCGGCAGACCGACACCATATCGGACGTGCCATCGACGTAAAAGGGAGGGTGCAGGGGAATGTCGCGCACCCTTACCAGCATCAGGGCAAGCAATTCGCGGTTGTGGTTGACATCCTCGCCCTCGACCAGTTGGCGCGACATGCCGGCAAAGACCCGGGCGCTAAAGCGCGCGTTGCTGGCAAGCAAGCTAAGGATCGTCGCCTTGGGCAGTTGCCACGCTTGTACTGCATCGAGCGCCATGGCCGTGGCATGACAGCGCCCGGTCAGCAGCGCTCGCCAGGCCAGCGTTTCACCAGCACCCAGCACCAGGCTGCGGGCGTCTTCGTCTTGTTGTACGTGGCCGACGCTCAACAGCCATAGGTGCTGCGGAACGGCTGTCGGCGACAGCAAGGTGTCGCCCGCGGCCAGACAAACGCGCGCGGCGGTCTCCCGCACCAGTGCCTGTTCGGTGGCGTTGAGTTCGTCAAAGGGCGCCACAGTAAAGCGAAAATCGTCTGACACTTGGAGCCTGTAAAAACAAAGAAAGTCTGTTAGCTTAACGCAGGCAGTCCTTGAAATCTGCCATCAGACGATTTTCAGGTCGCCCGATGAACGCTACTGAGTAGCGATCGTCGCCTTTTCTCAAGGCTTGTCCAGTACCTGATCTGCGACCTCTGTTGACTCCTGATCGGCGTGTGGCTGCGGACGGGCATCGCGGACCACCCCGTCGCCTTCATGAATTAATGTCATTTATGCCTGCAGCCCCCGTCAATAGGTCGCTATGCGCTATCAATTAAATGGCGCATTAGGTTTGCTTGGGAAGCGCCCATCACCTGACACTCAATGAAAAAAAAGGACTGCCAGCTTGGCGCCGGCAGTCCTCAAAAGTTATCGGATGAATTGAAAATCATCCGATGAACGCCAGTATCAATGGCCTGACGCTGACGCCGATCCGATACCGGTTTCAGAGCGAATCTCCTGCGCTGGGTAACCCGCCCGGTCTTCCGCAGCACGGGCACTTCGGTCCATCAGCGACACCAGCCAGATCACGATAAACGCCGCAGGAATGGAAAAGATGGCGGCTGAGTCATACGGAAACCAGGCTGAACCCGCAGCGTGATGCAAAGCAAGCACCCACACACTATTGGATCCAACCGTCAGCACCACAGCCATGATCAGCCCGACAAAACCACCCGTGACAGCCCCCTTGGTGGTGCAATCTTTCCACAGCACCGACATGAACAGCACCGGGAAGTTGGCCGAGGCGGCAACCACAAAAGCCAGCATCACCATGAAAGCGACGTTTTCTTTCTCGAAAGCAATACCAAAGGTCACGGCGATGATGCCCAGGATCACCGTGGTGATCTTGGAAACGCGCAGCTCATCAGCCTGGTCAACCCGGCCTTTTCTCCACACTGATGCGTACAGGTCATGCGACACCGCAGTAGCACCTGACAGCGTCAGACCAGCCACCACAGCCAGAATGGTGGCAAATGCCACGGCCGAGATAAAGCCCATGAACACGTTGCCGCCGACTGCCTTGGACAGATGCACCGCCGCCATATTGCCGCCGCCGTTCAGACCTTTGCTGATGTCACCACCAACAAAGTAGTCCATCGGGTTGGGGATCAGGTTGGTGATGGCGCCAAAGCCGATGATGAAGGTCAGGATGTAGAAGTAGCCGATCCAGGTGGTCGCCCAGCCGACCGATTTACGTGCTTCCTTGGCACTTGGCACGGTAAAGAAGCGCATCAGGATGTGCGGCAAACCAGCTGTACCAAACATGAGTGCCATGCCGACCGAGATCGCCGAGATCGGGTCTTTGATCAGCGCGCCCGGGCCCATGATGGCGTCCTTCTTGGAGTGCACTTCAATGGCTTTTTCGAACATCATTTCGGGTGAAAAGCCAAACTGCAGCATCACCGAGAACGCCATGAAGGTAGCGCCACCGAGCAGCATGCAGGCCTTGATGATCTGCACCCAGGTGGTTGCGGTCATGCCGCCAAACAACACGTAAATCATCATGATGGTGCCGACCAGGATTTCGGCGTACAGATAGTCCATGCCAAACAGCAGCTTGATGAGCTGACCGGCACCAACCATCTGAGCCGTCATGTAAAACGCCACCACCACCAATGAACCGCTGGCAGCAAAAACCCGGATAGGCGTCTGCGAAAAACGATAACCGGCCACATCGGCAAAGGTGAATTTACCCAGGTTGCGCAGCCGCTCTGCCATCAGGAAGGTGATGATCGGCCAGCCAACCAGCCAGCCGATCGAGTAAATCAGCCCGTCAAAGCCATTGGCAAACACCAGGCCAGAAATGCCCAGAAACGAGGCCGCCGACATATAGTCACCTGCAATTGCCAGACCATTCTGGAACCCGGTAATGCCACCGCCTGCGGTATAGAAGTCGGACGCACTCTTGGTCTTCGAGGCCGCCCATTTGGTGATCCACAATGTCAGGGCCACAAAGACGCCAAACATGACGATCGCGGTCCAGTTGGTCGGCTGCTTGACGGCTTGCCCCAGATCGGCGCCGGCGGCATAGGCCCCGACCGGCAGTGCCAATAGCGAGTACAGCGCGACGGCGCTTTTGGATTTGAAAAGACTCGTCATTTCATGGCTCCCTTCACCACTTGTTGGGTTAGATCGTCATACAAGCTGTTGGCGCGACGCACATAAATGATGGTAATGATGATGGTGTACACCAACACGCCAATACCCAGAGGCATGCCGATGGTGATGACTCCGGCGCCGATCTTGGTCGCGAGCAGGGGTTTGTTGTAGGCCACCAGCAAGATGAAGCCGTAGTACACGATCATCATGGACCAGGTGAGCCCCCAGCCGAAACTGGATCTCTTGGATTTAAGCTCCTGGTATTTTGGGTTGCTCACAACCCGTTGTATCCAGTCTTCTTGCATGAAAGTCTCCTTCGTTGGTAATGTAAAAAACTTGCAAATTCAAGAAGGGGATTGTCTTTATCCTCTGCAAGTTGAAACTCAAGGTGCAACACCGTTTGAGGGACACGCCCAGTCTTGTTTTTGAAACTTACATCGGACTGTCATTTCGTCACATAAGTGCTGCTATTTACCAAGGGAAAACCCGCAATTGCGATCGCATTGCTGCCTGCGCGTAAGACCAAGGTAAGTGCGTGGGGGAAAATGCCAATCACAGGGTTGGCGCAACCGACGCAGAACCCATGTTCAGGAGACAGCCGTGTTCAAAGAGATTGGCGTGCAGCGTCTGGTCGCCTTGTTTGTTGGCGGCTGGTTGCTGTTTAATTTTCCCTTGCTGGGCCTGTGGGATGTTGACGCGACCGTGCTGGGTGTCCCTCTGTTTCCTGCGGCTCTGTTCATTCTCTGGGGGCTGCTGATTGCCGCCGTGGCCTGGCTCATGGAGCGGTCGCAGCAGGCGCCGCAGGACGACTAGCCATGCTTTCGCCTGTTGTCGTCGGCGGCGCCTCCGTTGCTTACCTGCTGCTGCTCTTTGCGGTGGCCTATCTGGGTGACTGGCGCGCTGCCCAGGGACGCTCAATCATTGCCAACCCCTGGACCTATGCGTTGTCGATGGCGGTGTATTGCACGGCGTGGACCTACTTTGGCAGCGTCGGGCGGGCGGCTTCCGGTGGCGTGTGGTTTTTGCCCATTTATCTCGGGCCCACGCTCGGCATGGTGTTGGGCTGGGTGGTGTTGCGCAAGATGATTCGCATCGCCCACGCGTATCGCATTACGTCGATTGCCGATTTTATTGGCAGCCGTTATGGCAAGAGTCCACTGCTGGCCGGTTTGGTGACGCTGATTGCCGTGGTCGGCATCGTTCCTTATATTGCGTTGCAGCTCAAGGCTGTGTCGGCCGGCTATGCCCTGCTGACGACGCCGCAGGGTGCCGACTTCGCCGCCCAGCCGCACTGGGGTCAGGACAGCACTTTTTACATGGCGCTGGCACTCGCCGGTTTCACCATGGTGTTTGGTGCGCGCCATCTCGACTCCACTGAGCGGCACGAGGGCATGGTGGCGGCGATTGCTTTTGAGTCGGTGGTCAAGCTGGTGGCCTTTCTGGCAGTGGGCCTGTTTGTGGTGTACGGCCTGTTCGACGGACTGACGGACTTGTTCGCCCGGGCCCAGGCGGTGCCGGCGCTGGCGGGTCTGCTGCGGCTGGAGCAGGGGAGCAGTTTCGCCTGGACGCAATGGTTTGCGTTGACGCTGCTGTCGATGCTGTCCCTGATGTTTTTGCCGCGCCAGTTTCAGGTGATGGTGGTGGAGAATGTGCGCGAGAGCCACTTGCGGCGCGCGGTTTGGGTGTTTCCACTGTATATGCTGGCCATCAACCTGTTTGTGCTGCCGATTGCGCTGGGTGGTCTGTTGTACTTCGGCCCCGGGCAGATGAATGCCGAGAATTTTGTGCTCTCGTTGCCGCTGGCGGCGGGGCAGAACGCGCTGGCGCTGTTTGCCTTTATCGGCGGGCTGTCGGCAGCCACCGGCATGGTGATTGTGGAGACGATTGCTGTTTCCACCATGGTCTGCAACGAACTGGTTATGCCGCTGTTGCTGCGCACGCGCCACTTCCGGCGCGACGCCGGGCGCGATCTGACCCGGATCCTGCTGGGCATTCGCCGACTCGCCATTCTGGGTGTGTTGGTGCTGGGGTATGTGTACTTTCATCTGGCTGGCGAAGCCTATGCGCTGGTCAGTATCGGACTCATCAGTTTTGCGGCCGTCGCGCAGTTTGCACCGTCCGTGCTGGGTGGTCTGTACTGGAAGGGTGGCACCCGACGCGGCGCGGTGGCGGGTCTGCTGGCCGGTTTCTTGATGTGGGCGTACACGCTGATGCTGCCGTCGATTGCCAAGTCGGGTTGGTTGGGGGATGAATTTTTGTACAAGGGACTGGGCGGCCTGGCCTTGCTGCTCCCTGAACGGCTCATGGGCATGCAAGGCCTGGATAATCTGACGCACTCGTTGTTCTGGAGTTTGTTGGTCAACGTCGCTGCCTACGTGGGTCTGTCGCTTTGGCGCGCGCCGTCCGGCCCCGAGGCTAGCCAAGCGCTGCTGTTTGTGGACGTGTTCCGGCGCACCGCCTCGTCAAGTCCGGTGTTTTGGCGCGGTCAGGCCAGGGTGCCCGATCTGTTGCGTCTGTGTGAGCGTTTTATGGGTGCCCAGAAGGCGCGCGCATTGTTCAGGTCTTACGCTGGCCCGGTGGAGGCGCGCCAGATGGACACCATCCGGGCCGATGCCCGGCTGGTGCAGTTTGTCGAAACCCAGTTGGCGGGCGCCGTGGGGAGCGCGTCGGCGCGGGTACTGGTGGCTTCCGTGGTGGAAGAAGAGCCGCTCACACCGGAGGACGTGTTGCGCATTCTGGACGAAGCGTCGCAGTTGCGGGCGCATTCGCGTGAGCTGGAAGAAAAATCCGACTCATTGGAGCGCGCCACCGCCGAACTGCGCCAGGCCAATGAACAGCTTAAGAGCCTGGACCGGCTCAAGGACGATTTCATGTCCTCGGTCACGCACGAGCTGCGCACGCCTCTGACGTCAATCCGGGCATTGGCCGAACTGCTGCGCGATGATCCCAAAATTGCCCTGGCGCAGCGGCGCCAGTTTATCGAGATCATCGTCAGCGAGACCGAGCGCCTGTCGCGCCTGGTCAATCAGGTGCTCGACATGGCCAAGATTGAATCCGGTCATGCTGAGTGGCACACCGCCGAGGTCGACATGCGTGCGCTGGTGGGTCAGGCCGTGAGTACCACGGCCGAATTGTTTCGCGAACGCCAGATTGCCGTTGAAATGGTGCTGCCGGAGCAGGTGCCGGTGCTGATGGCAGACCCGGATCGCCTGATGCAGGTCATGCTCAATCTGCTGTCCAATGCCGCCAAGTTTGTGCCGCTGTCGGGCGGTCGGGTTCGTGTAAGCCTGACCAGTGACGATAGCGGGGTGACGGTGGCAGTCAGCGACAACGGCCCTGGGGTAGCACCCGAGCAGCAGGCGCTGATTTTTGACAGGTTCCGCCAAGGTGGCGATGCCGCCAACCGGCCCCAGGGCACCGGACTGGGCTTGCCGATCAGCCGTCAGATTGTGGAACACTTCGGTGGACGGTTGTGGCTCGAGTCTGGATCGCAGCAGGGCGCCCGCTTTCTGTTTCACTTGCCGAGAAATAATACAAGTTGCGCGCCAGACGCAAGTGCAACAGGAGACACAGCATGAGTCAAAAAATATTGGTAGCCGATGATGAACCCAACATCGTGATTTCACTGGAGTACCTGCTTAAACGCGAGGGCTACACGGTGCTGATTGCACGCGACGGCCAGGAAGCGCTGGAGGCCATTGCACGCGAAAAGCCCGACCTGGTGCTGCTGGACGTGATGATGCCTAAAAAGACCGGTTTTGAGGTTTGCCAGGCGCTGCGCGCCAGCGACGACCTGCAAGCTATAAAGATACTGATGCTCACCGCCAAGGGGCGCGATACCGATGTTGCCAAGGGGCTGGCGCTGGGCGCTGACGCCTATATCACCAAGCCTTTTTCAACTCGGGAACTGGTGCTGAAAGTCGCCGAGCTGCTGCGTCAGTCGGCATGAAGATCAATCGCCGTCTGCTGCTGGCGATTGCCGCCGTGGGTTTGGGTCTGGCTCTTTGGTTGGGTCTTACGCTGGCGCTGGTTTGGTCCACACTGGAGCCGTCACAGCGGGAGACCATGGGCGCGCTGCTGGCCCCCCGCGTGGCGCTGCTGGGCTTGAGCTGGGGGTTGGCCTTACTGCTGGTGGCATCACTGCTACGCCTGCTCTACCGTCGCTACGTCCGTGCCCCGGCGCGCCTGTTGGAAGCGACCCGTGTGCTGTTGACGGCCACTGGGCCGCAGTCCTTGCGCCCAAATGGGACTACCGAAACCCGGGCGCTGGCGCTGGCCATCAATGAGTTGGCGGCCCAGCGCGATCACTTGCGCGCGGACATGACGCAGCAGGTGGCGCAGGCCAGCTTGAGTGTGAAACAGGAGAAAAATCGCCTTGCCGCCCTGATGGCCGAGCTGACCCAAAGCGTGGTGGTGTGCAACCTGGATGGGCGCATCCTGCTCTACAACAACCGGGCGCGACTTCAGTTGCCACAATTTTTCCAGGCCCGTGGTCTGGCGGATGGCGCCGGGTCAATCGGTATCGGCCGTTCTATTTACGCCGTTTTTGATCGCCAGCTGGTAGCCCATGCCCTGGAAAACATTCACCAACGCCTGGTGCGCGGTGCGGCCAGCCCGTCCACCCAGTTTGTCACCACCACCCCTTCAGGCCAGTTGTTGCGTGTACAAATGGCCCCGGTACGCCCGGGCGAGACCGATGCCCGCAACGTGGATGCCTTCAGTGGCTTTGTGCTGATGCTTGATAACGTCACGCGCAACTTTGAGCAAGAGTCGTTGCGTGACCAGCTGCTGCACGGTCTCACCGAGGGCAGCCGCTCCTCCCTGGCCAACATGCAGGCGGCGCTGGATATGCTGGGTTATTCCGACCTGGAGCCCGCTATGCACGAACGTTTTATGGGCGTGCTGCGTGAAGAGCTGGTGGCCATGAGCGCGCGCATTACCGACCTGGTGCAGCATTCCACGCTGGGTCTCAAGACCCGCTGGCCGTTGGAAGAAATGCTGGGCACTGACCTGATGACCGCGGCGCAGCGGCAGATTGAAAATTATTGCCAACGCCCGGTAACTTTGGACACTCTGGACGAGAGCCTGTGGCTCAAGGTGGAGAGCTTCACGCTGTTGCAGGCGCTGACCTATCTGGCGAGTCGATTGGTCGAAGAATTCGAGGTCAAGTTCCTGCGACTGCGGCTGCAAGCTGTGGGCGAGCGCGCCCAGTTGGACTTGATCTGGACTGGCCATGCCATGAGTACCGAGACGGTGATGACCTGGGAGATGGATGCCATGCGTTTTGGCACCGAAAGCACGCCGTTGACGGTGCGCGATGTGGTGGAGCGCCATGGCGGCGAAATGTGGTTTGAGCGCGAGCGTATTCGCCATGAAGCTTTCTTCCGTTTCCTGCTGCCCCTGGCCAGTGCACAGGAGCAACTGGAGGCGATGCAGGTGATGCAAATCGAGAGTCGCCCCGAGTACTTCGACTTCGACCTGTTTCAGGTGACTGAGGAGGGCAGTGCGCTCGATGAACGGGCACTGTCGGAGTTGTCGTATACGGTGTTCGACACCGAAACCACCGGCCTCAATCCGGCCGAGGGTGACGAAATTATCCAGATCGGTGCGGCCCGCATCGTCAACAAAAAAATACTGCGCCAGGAGAGTTTTGAGCAGTTGGTGAACCCGGACCGGCTGATCTCCGCCGCCTCCATTCAGATTCACGGCATTACGCAGGACCGGGTGATAGGCCAGCCGCGCATTGGTGAGGTGCTGCCGGCCTTTCACGCCTTTGCCCAGGATACGGTGCTGGTGGCTCACAACGCGGCCTTCGACATGAAGTTTTTGCAGCTCAAGGAAGCAGCGACTGGGCTGGCTTTTCACCAGCCGGTGCTCGACACCCTGTTGCTGTCGGCGGTGGTGCACCCGAATCAGGAGTCGCACCGCCTGGAGGCCATCGCCGAGCGTTTCAACATCACGGTACTGGGTCGGCACACTGCTTTAGGCGATGCCATGGTGACCGCCGAGGTGTGGTTGCGGTTGATTCCATTGCTCAATGCCATGGGCATCCACACCCTGCGTCAGGCGCGCGAGGCAGCGCAAAAAACCTATTACGCGCGTCTCAAGTATTGATCTCCTGCGTGCGTCCCAGGCTGCCCGCCAGCGCCTTGCGGCTCGCCAGATCGAGTTGTCCCCACACGCGTTGCCTGGCAAGGGTGTTAACCAGGGACGGCGCTTCATACAATACGCGCATGACCTTTCTTGACATGCTGCGCGCCGCAGAGCGCCAAAACGGTTCGATGCTGTGCGTCGGGCTGGACCCCGAACCGACCCGTTTTCCCGCCCATTACAGTGGCGACGCCAGCAAGATCTACGACTTTTGCGCCGCCATTGTGGATGCCACGGCCGATTTGGTGATTGCTTTCAAGCCGCAAATTGCCTATTTTGCGGCGCACCGGGCTGAACCCCAATTGGAGCGCTTGATCGCCCACATGCGCCGCGTGGCGCCGCATGTGCCGGTCATTCTGGATGCCAAGCGTGGCGACATCGGCAGCACCGCCGAGCAATATGCCAAAGAAGCGTTTGAGCGCTATGGCGCAGACGCGGTCACGCTCTCGCCCTTTATGGGCTTCGACTCGCTGCAGCCCTACCTCCGATACCACGGCAAAGGCGCATTTTTGTTGTGTCGCACGTCCAACCCTGGCGGTGACGACCTGCAGTCGCAGCGGCTCGCCAGCGTCGAAGGCACACCTTTGCTGTACGAGTACATTGCGCGACTGGCACAAGGGCCCTGGAACCTCAATGGCCAACTCGGCTTGGTGGTCGGGGCCACCTATCCGGCAGAACTTGAGCGCGTCCGTGCCGTGGCGCCAACGCTGCCGCTGCTCATCCCCGGCGTTGGTGCGCAAGGCGGTGACGCCGTGGCCACGGTCAGGGCCGCCTGGCGCGCTGCCCCCGGTACGCCTGGCGAGGCGGGCGACACGCTGGCCCCCATCATCGTCAACTCGTCGCGCGCCATTCTTTACGCCTCCTCAGACGCCGATTTTGCACAAGCCGCACGCCGGGAGGCGCTGGCAACGCGCGACCTGCTGCAGGCGGCCAGGCAAGCGGCTTAGTCTGGACGCGCCGCGCCGAGCGGCTGTCCCCGTTTGCCGCTGGCTGCCTTTGCGCTGGTCAGCGTCCATCTGTCCGGCGCAGGGGCGGCATTGAGAAATATCAAATGGGTAGAGCAACTCTTTCCTAGACTTGACCGACCAGGCCATTGAGCCTGGTTCGTTCTGCGGCTTGCGCGTGCACGACCCCGACCAGGCACGTCGGCGGAGCTGGCGGCTCAATACATTTGAACGGAGATGTCGCCATGGACAAAATCTGGTTAAAGAATTACCCGCCCGGCATAGCGGCTGAGGTGGATGTGCATGAGTTCGCCTCGTTGCGGGATGTGCTGCGGCGCAGTTGCGAGCGCTTTGCCGAGCTGCCGGCCTACAGCAACATGGGTGCCTCAATGACCTATGCCGAACTCGATCAGCACAGCCGCGACTTTGCCGCCTACCTGCAAAACACGCTGGGTCTCAACAAGGGGGAGCGGGTCGCGATCATGATGCCCAACTTGTTGCAGTATCCGGTGGCACTGTTTGGCGTGCTGCGGGCCGGACTGGTGGTGGTGAACGTGAACCCGCAATACACCGTGCCCGAGCTGGAGTACCAGCTCAAGGATTCCGGCGCGCTGGCCATTGTGGTGCTGGAGAACTTTGCCCATACCTTGCAGGAAGTGCTGGACAGGAACCCGGCGCTGAAGCTCAACGTCCTGACCACCGAAGTTGGCGACATGTTCCCGGTGCTCAAGGAAGTGCTCACCAACGTGGTGGTCAAGTATGTGAAAAAAATGGTGCCCGAGTGGCAGATTGATGGCGCCATCGAATTCAATGCCGCCGTGCGCGCGGGCCGTGATTTGACCCTGCACCACGTGCCCTTGAGCCATGACGATATCGCTTTTCTACAGTACACCGGCGGCACCACCGGCGTCGCCAAGGGCGCTGTGTTGACGCACGGCAACATGACGGCGAACCTGCAGCAACTGGGCGCATGGATCGCGCATGATCTGCTCGACGGTCAGGAGCTGTTCGTCTGTCCGTTGCCGCTGTACCACGTCTTTGCGCTGGGTTCGAGCCTGGTGTTCTTGAAGATCGGCGCGCACAGCATCCTGATCACCAATCCGCGGGACCTGCATGGCTTCATCCATGATCTCAAAAAGTACCCATTCACAGCCATCGTCGGCGTGAATACGCTGTACCGGGCGCTGCTTGATGCGCCTGAATTTGCCGAGGTAGACACCCATAGCCTCAAGGTTGTCATTGCCGGCGGCATGGCGGTGCAACGTGTGGTGGCCGAACGCTGGAAGAAGGCCACGGGCAAGCCCATCATTGAAGCCTACGGCTTGACCGAAACCTCGCCCGGCGTGACGGCCAATCCGCTCAACATCGTCGACTGGACGGGCACCATCGGCATGCCATTTCCCTCGACCGAGGCCACCGTGCTGGACGACGACGGACGCGAGCTTGCAGTCGGGGCGGTGGGCGAAATCTGCGTCCGCGGCCCGCAGGTGATGACGGGCTACTGGAATCGCCCTGACGAGACCGCCAAGGTGTTCACCCCGGAGGGCTGGCTGCGCACCGGCGACATGGGCTTCATGGACGAGCGCGGCTACTTCAAGATCACCGACCGAAAAAAGGACATGATCATCGTGTCCGGCTTCAAGGTGTTTCCGAATCAGATTGAGGACGCGGTGGCGCTGCATCCGGGCGTGGCGGAGGTGGCGGCCATTGGCGCGCCCGACGAAAAATCCGGCGAGGTGGTCAAGATCATTGTGGTCAGGAGCGATCCAGCCCTGACCGAGCAAGACCTGCTGGCCCATTGCCGCCAACACCTGACTGACTACAAGGTACCCAAGATCATCGAGTTCCGCACCGAGCCGCTGCCCAAGACCAACCTGGGCAAGATATTGCGGCGCCAGTTGCGCGGACTGCCCGAGCTGCCAGTGTCGACGCCCTGAGGGGCGGCAACATTCAAGCCCTCACAACAGCCGCTTCAAATAGCGCCCGGTGTAGCTGGCTGGGTTGGCCGCCAGGTCTTCGGGCGTGCCGATGCCCACCACCTGCCCGCCACCAGCGCCGCCTTCGGGCCCCATGTCAATCAGCCAGTCAGCGGTCTTGATGACGTCCAGGTTGTGTTCAATCACCACGATGGTGTTGCCCGCATCGCGCAGTTGGTGCAAGACCTTGAGCAGCAGGTCGATGTCGGCAAAGTGCAATCCCGTCGTGGGTTCGTCCAGGATGTAGAGCGTGCGCCCGGTGTCGCGTTTGCTAAGTTCCAGCGCCAGCTTGACGCGCTGCGCCTCGCCGCCGGACAGCGTGGTGGCCGATTGCCCCAGGCGGATGTAGGACAGGCCCACGTCCAACAGCGTGTGCAGCTTGCGCGCAATGGTCGGCACGGCCTTGAAAAACTCATGCGCCACTTCGACCGTGAGATCCAGAATTTGCGCGATGTTTTTGCCTTTGTAAAGCACCTCCAGCGTTTCGCGGTTGTAGCGGTGGCCCACACAGACGTCACAGGGCACATAAACGTCAGGCAAAAAGTGCATTTCAACTTTCACCATGCCGTCGCCCTGGCAGGCCTCGCAGCGTCCGCCGCCGCTGGACTGACTCACGTTGAAGCTGAAACGCCCCGGTCCGTAGCCGCGCTCACGCGCCATCGGCACTTCGGCCATCAGCTCGCGAATGGGTGTGAACAGGCCGGTGTAGGTGGCCGGGTTGGAGCGGGGCGTGCGCCCGATGGGGGATTGGTCGACACTGATCACCTTGTCAAAGTGCTCAATGCCTTCGATCGCCTCATGCTCGGCCGGTTCCTCGTGCGCCCGGTACAGCGTGCGCGCCACGGCGGCGTACAGCGTGTCGTTGACCAGGGTTGATTTGCCCGAGCCCGAGACGCCGGTGACACAGGTGAACAGGCCGACCGGAAATTCAACATCAACGCCCTGGAGGTTGTGGCCGCTGGCGCCGATCACCCGCAAGGACTGCAGCTTGCCTTGGGTCGCCAGATGCAGGGCTTCTCGCTCGGCGCGGCGCAGCGCCGCCGGACTCGGCGCAAAGCGGTGCGCTTTGGGTTTGTCGGTGGCTGCCCACGCCTGCACCGTGGGCAGCCAGGGCGTGCGTTGGAGCGGCACCGCAATCTGCAGCGTGTGCGCTAGGTATTGGCCGGTGAGCGATGCGGTGTTGGCCCTGACCTGCTCAAACGTGCCTTGCGCCATCACTCGCCCGCCGTGCAGGCCAGCGCCCGGCCCCATGTCGATGATGTGGTCAGCGGCCCGCATCATGTCTTCATCGTGCTCGACCACCAGCACGCTGTTGCCGATGTCGCGCAGGTGTTTCAGGGTGCCAATCAGGCGGTCGTTGTCGCGCTGATGCAGGCCAATGCTGGGCTCGTCGAGCACGTACATGACACCGGTCAGGCCCGAGCCGATCTGGCTGGCCAGGCGAATGCGCTGCGACTCGCCGCCGCTTAAACTCTCGGCGCTGCGGTCCAGGCTGAGGTAGTTCAGCCCGACGTCATTGAGAAATTTCAGCCGCAGGCCGATTTCACGCACCACTTTGCTGGCGATTTCGCCCTTGGCGCCGTGCATGCTCAAAGTGTTGAAATACTGAAAACTCTCGCGCAGCGTCAGGTGACTGAGCTCAAAAATAGCGCGCGCTTGCTCCCCTTCGCCAATCTTGACGTGGCGCGCCTCGCGCCTGAGCCGGGAGCCGCCGCATTGCGGGCACGGCTGGGTACTACGATAGCGTGCCAGGTCTTCGCGCACCACGGCGGAATCGGTTTCTGCATAGCGCCGCTGCATGTTGGGGACGATGCCTTCAAATGGGTGTTTCTTGGTCACCTTCTTGCCCGCCGATGACCCGGAGTCCATCACGTAGCTGAACTTGATGTCTTCCTCGCCCGAGCCAAACAGCACTGCGTGCTGCACCGTTGGCGGCAGCGATTCAAAGGCTTGTTCAATGTCAAACTGGTAATGCGCCGCCAGGCTCTCCAGCATGGCAAAGTAATAGGCGTTGCGCCGGTCCCAGCCCTTGATGGCACCGCCCGCCAGGCTCAGGGAGGGGAACGCCACCACCCGCGCCGGGTCAAAAAAATCATTCGCGCCCAGGCCGTCACAGGCCGGGCAGGCCCCTACGGGGGAGTTGAAGGAAAACAGCCGCGGCTCCAGTTCGGCAATCGAGTAGCTGCAGACCGGGCACGCGAATTTGGCATTAAATATATGCTCAATTGGCCTGTAGCCCCCGTCGTTATTGTGTGATCCGCTATCAATTTCTACAGCGATGGCGCGCCCGCCGGCAAGCCGCAAGGCGGCCTCAAAGCTCTCGGCCAGGCGCTGGCGCAGATTTTCAAAGTCGGCTTGGGCGGCGCTGCGGCTGGCGTCCGGCGTCTGGTCGAGTGCTGCGTCGGAGCCTGCCTCGGCGCTTGCCAGTTGGGTTGGGGGGTGGCGCACCTTGATGCGGTCAATCACCACGTCGATGTCATGCTTCTCGGTCTTTTTGAGGGACGGCAGCTCGTCAAACTCAAACGCCTGGCCGTTGACCCGAAAGCGCACATAGCCCTGCGCCTGCATATCGGCAAACACGTCCAGGAACTCACCTTTCTTCTCGCGTGCCAACGGCGCCAGAATCATCAGCCGGGTATCCAAGGGGAGCGCCAGCACGGCGTCCACCATCTGGCTCACGGTCTGGGACTGCAGCGGCAAATCGTGTTCCGGGCAAAACGGCGTGCCGGCGCGGGCAAACAGCAAGCGCAGGTAGTCGTGAATCTCGGTCACCGTGCCGACGGTGGAGCGCGGGTTGTGCGAGGTGGCCTTCTGCTCGATCGAGATCGCCGGCGAGAGGCCCTCGATCAGGTCCACATCGGGCTTGTCCATGAGCTGCAAAAACTGGCGCGCGTAGGTGGACAGGCTTTCGACATAGCGGCGTTGGCCTTCGGCGTACAAGGTGTCAAAGGCCAGGCTGGACTTGCCCGAGCCACTCAAGCCGGTGATCACCACCAGCTGGTTGCGCGGGATGTCCAGGTCAATATTCTTCAGGTTGTGCGTGCGCGCGCCGCGAATGCTGATGTTCTGCAACTGCAAGGCCCGGGCCAGGTACTGGCCATCTGGAGGGGGTTCGAGGGCGGCGTCGGTGGGTGAGTTCAAGGTGAAATCTGGTCGGGAAAACCTGCCATGATAGTCAAGACTGGCGCTTATGGCAGATTGTTACGCGGTGCAGCGGACGCAGATCGGGGACAATGGCCCCGTTTTGTAGTTAGCCATTTCTGGCTTTGTGTGTTGGGGAGTCCCTGTTTTGTCCAAGATGAATGCCTCGTTTGAGGGAAAAGGCGTTGTTGCCACCCATGCAATGACGCCGACCGAGTTGCGCGCCAGTTTTTCGCTGGCCAGCATCTTTGCCCTGCGCATGCTGGGGCTGTTTCTTATATTGCCGGTGTTTGCCATTGAGGCCGCCAAATACCCCGGTGGCGACGATCTGGCCCTGATCGGTCTGACCATGGGGCTTTATGGCTTGACCCAGGCCATGCTGCAATTCCTTTATGGCATGGCCTCCGATCGGCTCGGGCGCAAACGGGTCATCATTTTCGGCTTGCTGCTGTTTGCCGTCGGCAGTTTTGTCGCCGCCTGGGCGCCCAGCCTGACCTGGCTGGCGATTGGGCGGGCCGTGCAGGGCGCCGGTGCCGTCTCCGCTGCGGTGACCGCCTTGCTGGCCGATCAGACCCGCGACGAGGTCCGCACCAAATCGATGGCGCTGGTGGGCATCAGCATCGGGTTGATGTTTGCGCTGTCTTTGGTGGCGGCGCCTTTACTGGTGGCCATGGTCGGGCTGGGCGGGCTGTTTGCCCTGACCGGCGTGCTGGCGCTGCTGGGTGTGGCGGTGGTGATCTGGTGGGTGCCGACTGAGCCACAGCAGCATAAAAACATGCCGCGTGGCGGTTTGCTGGAGGTGTTGCGCCTGCCCGCCTTGCTGCGGTTGAACTTTGGCGTGTTTGTGCTGCATGCGGTGCAGTTGGCGATGTGGATGGCGGTGCCCGCCATGCTGGTGCAGGCTGGCTTGGCGCGCGATCATCACTGGTGGGTGTACTTGCCGGCGGTGCTGGGCTCGTTCATTGTCATGGGGGGGTCGCTGTTCCAGCTTGAAAGGCGCGGTTACCTGCGGGCGGTGTTTCTGATCTCGATTGGGCTGACGGCTGCGGTGCAACTGGGTTTGCTGCTGATAGCGTCAAGCACGCCCAGCGTTGGGGTGATGGTGGCGCTGTTGTTTGTTTTTTTCTACGGCTTCAATGTGCTGGAGGCGAGTCAGCCGAGCATGGTTTCGCGGGTGGCGCCCGCGCACGCCCGCGGTGCCGCCATGGGGGTTTACAACACCTTGCAGTCGCTGGGCCTATTTGCCGGCGGCGTGATGGGCGGCTGGCTGGTCAAGCACGTTGGCGCACCAGGCTTGTTCGCGGTCTGCGCCGGACTCATGCTGCTATGGTTGCTGGTGGCCTGGCCGATGTCAGCGCTGGCCGTGCAGGCGCCAGGGCTGGCGCCAAAGGCTGGATAATGAAGCCTGAAACCCTGCGGGATAGACCGCAGTTACGTCAATTAAGGAACAACCATGGCATCCGTTAACAAAGTCATTCTCGTGGGCAACCTGGGGCGCGACCCTGAAATTCGTTACCTGCCCAGTGGCGATCCGGTGGCCAACATCACCATTGCGACCAGCAGCAAGTACAAAAGTAAAACCGGTGAGATGGTCGAGGAGACCGAGTGGCACCGGGTCACCTTTTTTGGCAAACTGGCCGAGATTGTGGGCCAGTATCTGAAAAAAGGCCGCTCCGTCTATGTGGAAGGCCGCATCAAGACGCGCAAGTACACCGACAAGGACGGCATCGAAAAATACGCCACCGACATCATTGCCAACGAGATGCAAATGCTGGGTGGCCGCGAAGGCATGGGCGGCCCGTCAGACGACGATGAAGGCGCCAGCGGCGGGTATTCACGTCCGGCACCGGCATCACGTCCTGCGGCATCCGCCCCGGCTGCTCGCCCTGCCCCAGCCCCGGCGCAGGCCAAGCCGCCGAGTGGCTTTGATGATATGGATGACGACATCCCGTTCTGAGGTTTGCGACAAAGGCCAGCGCTGGCGCGCCAGGCGTCAGTGGCGTGAAGCTTGCGCGCTCGCGGATGTGGCATTGCCGGCCGTTCGATCGCGACAATCAAATTTTCAGCTTGTTCGGCTCTTGCGCAGCGCAAGCCGTTACTGAGTTGCGGCCGGTGAATGGCGCCTGTTGGCCAAAAGCGAGGTTCTGACGCTTCACCCTCGTAAAGTTCCCGACTGACCTCTGAATAAGAGGTAAGATTTTGCGCAACAGAGAGGGTCATGAACAACAACACCGATCCGGCCTGCTCGATCGAGACGAGGGAACTTACCAAGAAATTTGGTGACTGTTGCGCGATTGATCGGCTCGATTTGAAAATTCCGCATCAATGCATCTTCGGCTTGTTGGGCCCCAACGGGGCCGGTAAAAGCACAGTCATCAAAATCCTGACGACCTTGCTGGACGCCACTTCCGGTTCAGCTACCGTCGCCGGATTCGATGTTTCGAGCAAGCCCATTGAAGTGCGCCGACGCATCGGTTACGTTCCTCAAATGCTGTCGGCTGATGGTGCGCTGACGGCGACTGAAAATCTCGTTTTGTCTGCCAGTCTGTATGGATTGCGGGGCGCAGTGAGGAATGCCCGTATTCGCGAGGCTTTGGCTTTTTCTGGTCTGGAGTCCATTGCGGCGCACTTGGTCAAAACGTACTCCGGTGGCATGATCCGGCGGCTGGAAATCGCCCAAGCCACCATGCATCGACCGGAAGTGCTTTTTCTGGACGAACCGACCATCGGACTGGATCCCGTCGCACGGCGAACGGTCTGGGAGCGTCTGCTGGAGTTGAAGGCCGCCACCGGCATGACGATCCTCCTCACGACCCATGACATGGAAGAGGCCGACTACCTGTGCGACCAGTTGGCAATTCTTCACCAGGGGCGCCTGGCGGTGGTGGGCCGGCCCGCCGATCTCAAGCGCCAGGTGGGCCCCGAGGCGAGCCTGAGCGATGTCTTCGTGGCGTATAGCGGCGTCGTGATCGAGCAGGGCGGCCATTATCGCGAGGTTCGGGAAGCCCGCGGCACCGCGCAGCGCTTGGGATAAACCATGAAAGACTTTGTTTACGCAACGGCGGCGGTGGCTCAGGCCGAAATCCGCAAGCTGATGCGCGACCCGACTGAATTGTTCTCCCGCGCGGTTCAGCCAGTTCTCTGGCTGGCCGTGTTCGGTCAAGTCTTCAGCAAGGTGCGTGGCATTCCGACCGGCAACATCAGCTACCTCGATTTCATGGCGCCAGGCATCCTCGCGCAAAGCATCCTGTTCAGCGCCATCTTCTACGGGATCGCCATCATCTGGGAACGCGATCTGGGGATCGTCCACAAGCTCCTTGTTACCCCGGCGTCCCGCACCGCCCTGGTCCTGGGCAAGGCTGTCGCGGCGGGCTTGCGGGGTCTGGTTCAGGCGATTGTGGTTTATCTGGTCGCCATGGGGTTGAATGTGGGGATTCGATGGGATTTTTGGGCCATGGTCAGCGTGGCGCTCGCCGTGTTCCTCGGCTCGTGCATCTTTGCGACCTTCTCTTTGGTGATTGCCTGCATCGTCAAGACGCGGGAGCGATTCATGGGCATTGGCCAAGTGTTGACCATGCCCTTGTTTTTTGCGTCGAACGCCATTTACCCGATTGAATTGATGCCGGACTGGCTCAAAGCGATTGCCATCGCGAATCCGTTGACCTATCTCGTGGACGCCCTGCGGCACTCGATGATCGTCGGTGGCCACGGCATGTACTCACAGGCCACCAGTTTTGGCGTGATGTCGGCCGTTTTTCTATTGCTTCTGGTCATCGCGTCCAAGCTCTATCCGGGGCTGGTCCGGTGATGGAGGTGCGGGCAGCTCCGGTATTGCAGACAGCCGCCTGCCGCGCCCACCCGCCCTCCTGAGCGAATCCCCCCGGAATTCACGGCCCCGCTTGTACTGTGGGGGGTATACAGTTATACTCCTGACAGTATTAAAAAGGTGTCTCATGCGTTCACTTGCCATACCCGATTTTTGTCACTCGACCCGCCGCGTTCGACAGCTGTTGCCCTGGCTCGGCGCGTTGCTCATGTCTGTCGCCGCCGCGCAGGGCGGGGTTCAAGTGCCCGTCGTTCCCGCCCAGGTGAAGTCGGTCGGAACCGGGTTTGAGCTCGATGGCGTGGTTCAGCCGGTCAAGCAGAGCATCATTTCGGCGCAGGCGAGCGGTCGTATTGCGACCTTGCTGGTCAAGGCCGGTGACAAAGTGCGCGCCGGTCAGGTGCTGGCCACCATTGACGACCGCGAGGCGCAGACCGGCGTGCAGAGTAGTCAGGCGCAGGTGGCGCAGGCGCAAGCCGGGCTGCACAACGCCCAGGCCAACTTTGATCGCACGCGCGATTTGCGCGCCAAGGGCTTTGTCAGTGCCGCCGCACTGGATGCCGCTGACGCGCAACTCAAGGGTGCCTTGGCGGGACGGGATCAGGCCGGGGCTGGCGCCCGGCAATCGGCGTTGGCGCAGGGCTTTACCCGCGTCACCGCGCCGTTTGAGGGCTGGGTGCTGCAGACGCATGCTGAAGCGGGCGACTTGGCTGTGCCGGGCAAACCCTTGCTCACGCTGTACGCCCCGCTGCCGATGCGGGTGGTGGTGCAGGTGCCGGTGTCGCGCGCGGGTGCAGCGCGTGCGGCCGGTGCGGTTGAACTGTTGCTGCAAGACGGTGGGGGCGCTGGGCAATGGCAGCGTCCGGTGTCCATCAGCACCGTGCCCACGGCCGATCCGGTTTCACAAACGATTGAGTGGCGTCTTGAATTGTCTGCCGAGGCGGCCAAAACCTTGCTGCCGGGTCAGCAGCAGCGGGTGCGTTTTGCCGGGGGGCAGGCCGATCGCATGCTGGTGCCCAGCACTGCCGTGCTGCGGCGTGGCGAATTGACGGCTGTCTATGTGGTGTCAGGCACGGGTTTTGTGCTCAAGGCGGTTCGTCTCGGTGCTGATCACGGTGCCGAGGGGGTTGAGGTGGTGGCCGGCCTGACGGCGGGTGACCGCGTGGCACTGGAGCCGGTCAAAGCCGGTTTGGCAGGCGCGCAAGCCATGGCGCCGTCTGCTGTGACCAAGTGAGATGGCTATGAACCACAAACCTCCGATGGGCGTCTCCGGGCGCATGGCGGCGGCCTTTCAGGCCAATGCACTCACGCCTTTGCTGGCGCTGGTCGCCTTGTTGCTGGGCTTGTTTGCGGTGTTGGTGACGCCGCGCGAAGAAGAGCCGCAGATCAATGTCACGATGGCCAATGTGCTGATTCCCTTTCCGGGAGCCAGCAGTGCCGATGTGCAGAACATGGTGGCGCGCCCGGCCGAGCAACAGCTGAGCCAGATTGCCGGTATTGAGCACACTTATTCGGTGGCACGACCCGGTCTGGCGATACTCACCGTGCAGTTCAAGGTGGGGGTGCCGCGCACCGAGGCACTGGTACGTTTGTATGACGTACTCAATGCCAATCAGGACTGGCTGCCGCGCGACCTGGGTGCCCTGGCGCCGATTGTGAAGCCCAAAGGGATTGACGATGTGCCGGTGCTGGGTGTGACTTTGTGGAGTCGCGAGGCCTTGCCGGCGTATGAGCTGGAACGGGTGGCTCATGCCGTGGAGGCTGAAATAAAAAGCGTGCCAGGCACGCGTGAGGTGCATACCATCGGTGGCCCGGGCCAGGCCGTGCAGGTGTGGCTGGACCCGGTGCGCCTGCGCGAGCGCGGCGTTGATCTGCTCGCGCTGAAAGCATCGCTGGGGGCGTCCAATTTTGGGATGAGCTCCGGGGCGGTGCTGGATACGACTGGCAAATCCGTGCAAATGCTCACGGTCGAGACCGGTGAGTTCTTGCGTTCCGAGCAAGACGTGGGGGACCTGGTGGTGGGCGTGAGCAAAGGTTTGCCTGTCTATTTGCGCGAGGTGGCACGTATTGACACCGGTGCCCAGCTACCGCAACGCTATGTCTGGTTTACGCCGGGTGCCGGGACCTTGGCGACAGCTGCAGCGAAGCCGTCCACGGCGACGCCCGGCCAAGCGCCTGCCGCGCTGCAAGCTGGCAGTGTCTACCCGGCGGTGACGATCAGCGTGACCAAAAAGCCCGGTGAAAACGCCGTCGATGTGTCGAGTGCCGTGCGCGATCGCCTGGATGCCCTGCGCAATACGGTGATCCCTTCCAACATCGAGACCAGCATCACGCGGGACTACGGTGAAACCGCAGCCGAGAAGGCCAACAAGCTGATGCAAAAGCTGGCGTTTGCCACCGGTTCGGTCATTTTGCTGGTCGGCTTTGCCTTGGGTCGGCGCGAAGCGGTGATTGTGGGCGCTGCCGTGATTCTGACGCTGACGGCCACGTTGTTTGCCTCCTGGGCCTGGGGCTTCACGCTCAACCGCGTGTCGCTGTTCGCCTTGATTTTCTCGATCGGCATTCTGGTGGACGATGCCATTGTGGTGGTCGAGAACATTCACCGGCACCAGCAACTCTCGCCCGACGCCACTTTGAAAGACATCATTCCGCGCGCGGTCGATGAAGTCGGCGGCCCCACCATTCTGGCCACCCTGACGGTCATTGCCGCCTTGCTGCCGATGGCTTTTGTGTCGGGTTTGATGGGTCCCTACATGAGCCCGATCCCGATCAATTCCAGCTTGGGCATGGCCATTTCGCTGGCGATTGCGTTCACGGTCACACCCTGGCTGGCGCTGAAATTGATGAAGCCGCATGGCCACGCTGGCGCTCAGCATGGCGGCGCCCAAGCCAAGGGGCTGGGCCCCAAACTGCAGAAGCTGTTCAGCCGCGTACTGGGCCCGTTTCTTGAAAGCGGGCGCAAGCGCTGGCTGCTGCTGGCCGGTATTCTGGTGGCGCTGCTGCTCTCCATTGGCCTGACTTTGGTGCAGTGGGTGGTGATGAAGATGCTGCCGTTTGATAACAAGAGCGAGTTTCAGGTGGTGGTGGAAATGCCGGCTGGCACCCCGCTGGAAAATACGGCCGCCACCTTGCATGAATTGGGCGCCTTTTTGGCGCAACAGCCGGAAGTGCTGAACCTGCAAGCCTATGCCGGTACCGCCTCGCCGATCACCTTCAACGGGCTGGTGCGCCAGTACTATTTTCGCTCCGATGCCGATCAGGGCGACCTGCAAGTGAACCTGGTGGACAAGCACCACCGCAGCGAAAAAAGCCACGTGATTGCACAGCGCTTGCGCGTTGATCTGGAAAAAATTGGCATCAGGCACAAGGCCCGCATCAAAGTGGTGGAGGTACCGCCCGGTCCGCCCGTGATGTCACCCTTGGTGGCCGAGGTCTATGGCCCGGATGAGGCCGGACGCCAACAACTGGCCGGTCGGCTGGCGCAGGCGTTTGCGGCCACGCCCGATATTGTGGGGGTCGACACCTCGCTCAAGGAAAATGCGCCGCGTGCCTACCTGCGGGTGCGGCGCCAGCGTGCCGAGTCACTGGGCATCCCGGTGGCGGTCATTGCGCAAACAGCGGCCATGGCCTTGTCGGGGGTCGATGCGGCCTATCTGCACGATGGTCAGAGCAAATACCCGGTGCCAGTGCGTCTGCAATTGCCGCTTGAATCCCAGGTCGGGCTCGATGCCTTGCTGGCGATGCCGCTGCGCGCCGCCAATGGCCAGATGGTGCCCTTAAGCGAGCTGGTCCAGGTCGAGCGCGGCGTGATCGACAAGTCCCTGTTCACCAAGGACTTGAAGGGCGTGAGCTATGTGTTCGGCGACATGGCAGGCAAGCTCGACTCGCCCTTGTACGGTCTGTTTGCCATTCGCAGCAAGCTGGCCGAAGCCGCTTTGCCGGGCATGGGCGAGCTGGGTGAATACTGGATTCACCAGCCGTCTGATCCGTACCGCCAGTACGCCCTTAAGTGGGACGGCGAATCGCAAATCACTTATGAGACTTTCCGTGACATGGGTGCCGCTTATGGTGTCGGGCTGATCCTGATCTATTTGCTGGTGGTGGCGCAATTTCGCAGCTACCTGACGCCGCTGGTCATCATGGCGCCGATTCCGCTCACCATCATTGGTGTGATGCCGGGCCACGCTTTGCTGGGCGCGCAGTTCACCGCTACCTCCATGATCGGCATGATCGCGCTGGCCGGCATCATTGTGCGCAATTCCATTTTGCTGGTCGACTTTATCGAGCTGCAAGTCGAGCACGGCATGGCGTTCAAGGATGCGGTGGTGAACTCGGCCGCCGTGCGGGCGCAGCCGATTGCACTGACCGGCCTGGCCGCCATGATCGGTGCCTTTTTTATTCTGGACGACCCGATTTTCAATGGCTTGGCCGTGTCCCTGATTTTTGGCATTCTGGTCTCGACCCTGCTCACGCTGGTGGTCATTCCCGTTCTCTATTACGCCTTGTACCGCAGGCGTATGGAATCGCGCGCAGACGCGAATTCTTCTCTCGTGAATCCCGTTTAACTTAAATCAACTGAAATCAGCAGGAGACAAACCATGGCTCATATCGTCATCATGGGTGCCGGCATTGGCGGCATGCCCGCCGCTTACGAAATGCGCGAAATGCTCGCCAAAGAGCATCGCGTCACCGTCGTTAATGCGACCGACTATTTTCAATTTGTTCCGAGCAACCCGTGGCTCGCTGTGGGCTGGCGCAAGCGCGAGGACATCACCCTGCCGATTGCGCCCTATCTGCAACGCAAGGGCATTGGCTTCATCGGCAAAGCGGTGACCCAGATCGACCCATTGAGCAACCGGCTGACGCTGCTCGGTGGCGACACGCTGGACTATGACTATCTGGTGATCATGACTGGCCCCAAGCTGTCGTTCAGCGAGGTGCCGGGCGCCGGCCCCGTCAAATCCGGCGGGGGTGGGTTTACCCACTCGGTGTGCAGCGTCGATCATGCCCAGGAGTTCTTTGTCGACTACCAGAAGTTTCTGGACAACCCGGGCCCGGTGGTGATTGGCGCCATGCCGGGCGCCAGCTGCTTTGGCCCGGCCTATGAATTTGCCTTCATTCTCGACACCGATCTGCGCAAACGCAAGCTGCGCAACAAGGTGCCCATCACCTTTGTCACCAGCGAGCCCTATATCGGGCACTTGGGTCTGGGGGGTGTGGGTGACAGCAAGTCGATGCTGGAATCCGAGTTGCGCGGACGTGACATGAAGTGGATCACCAATGCCAAGACCAGCCGGGTGGAAGAAGGCAAGATGTTTGTCACGCAGCTCGATGACTTGGGTGCGGTCTACAAGGAGCATGAGGTCCCGTTCAAACTGTCCATGATGCTGCCCGCTTTCAAGGGGGTGGATGCGGTGGCCGCCGTGCCGAACCTGTGCAACCCGCGCGGTTTTGTGCTGATTGACGAGTTCCAGCGCAGCAAGGCCTATCGCAATATTTTCTCGGCTGGGGTCTGCGTGGCGATTCCGCCGGTGGAGGTCACACCGGTGCCGACCGGAACCCCGAAAACCGGCTACATGATCGAGAGCATGGTGACGGCCATCGTGCACAACATTGCCGACGAGCTGGCGGGCAAAGCAGTCACTGCCAAGGGCACCTGGAACGCGATCTGTCTGGCGGACATGGGCGACACCGGGGCTGCCTTTGTGGCCTTGCCGCAGATCCCGCCGCGCAATGTGAACTGGTTCAAGATGGGAAAATGGGTGCACTTGGCCAAGATCGCGTACGAGAAATATTTCATGCGCAAGATCAAAAACGGCACCTCCGAGCCGATCTATGAAAAATACATCCTCAAACTATTAGGCATCGTGCGGGTCAATAAGTAGTTTGACGCGCCAACTTTTTTTATTATTTTTTAACTTCAGGAGTTTCACCATGACTGTTCAGCGTTACATCGTTGTTTTTGCCGGTTTGTTCATCATGATTTCCTTGGCGCTGGGCGTCGAGGGCAGCCCCTTTTTCGTCAGCAAGTGGGCGCTGGCCTTCACCGCTTTTGTTGGCGTCAATCTGTTTCAGTCGGGCTTTACCAACTTTTGCCCCCTGGGCATCATCCTCAAAAAAATGGGTGTGCCCGAGTCAAAAATTGGCTGCGCCAACTGAGGTTGGAAACACCTTGCAGTGCTACCTCTTTTTCTGTAATTCAAGGAGCTACCCATGACAGTCTTGACGAACGCCGATGCGCGCACGGAGGTTCTCAACCGGCTCCGGCGTGCTGAAGGCCAAATTCGCGGTGTACAACGCATGATCGAAGAAGGCGAGAGTTGCCTCAAGATCGGCCAGCAGTTCTCGGCCGTGCGCAAGGCGCTCGACAGCACTTATTTGCGCATGACGATGTGCTTCATGGAGCAGGAGCTGGAAAACTGCTTGCAGCCGGATGAGTCCCAGAAAGCGAACATGGAGACCATGCTGAAAGACATGGAAACCTTGCTGGCCCGCATGGGCTGATCGGGCTTGTAAGCAAAATCAGGCTGTAGCCCCCGTGCTTACTTGGTAAGTAGCTACTATTTTTATAGTGTAGGGGCTCTGACTCAGGCGGCAATCACGCCGCCGCCCAGGCACACCTCGCCGTCATACAGCACCGCAGACTGTCCGGGGGTCACGGCCCATTGGGGCTCGGGAAAGCTCAGGTGGAATGCCGCACCAGCCCCCGCGGCCAGCGTGCACGGCGCATCAAGCTGACGGTAGCGGGTTTTAGCGCTGAACTGGCCAGCTTGCGGGGCCGTGCCGGCCACCCAACTGGCATCCTGCGCGCTCAGGCTGTGCGATTGCAACCACGGGTGCTCATGACCTTGCACCACCCACAGCGTGTTTGTTGCCAGGTCTTTGCGCGCCACAAACCAGGGCGCGTGCTCGCCACCGCCACGTTGCGCGCCTTTGGCCTTGAGGCCGCCGATACCCAAGCCCTGGCGCTGACCCAGGGTGTAAAAACTCAGGCCCACATGCTGGCCGATGGTGCGGCCTTTGTCATCCTTGATGGGGCCCGGCTCGCGCGCAATGTAGCGATTCAAAAAATCACGAAACGGACGCTCGCCAATGAAACAAATGCCAGTGGAGTCCTTTTTCTTCGCGTTCGGCAGGCCAATCTCCAGCGCCAAGCGACGCACCTCGGTCTTGAGCAGTTGGCCCACGGGAAACAGTGTTTTCGACAATTGCGCCTGGTTCAGCCGATGCAAAAAATAGCTCTGGTCTTTGGATGGGTCCAGGCCCTTGAGCAACTCGAAGCGCCCATCGCTCATCTGTGCCTGCGCCGCGTCGAGCACGCGACCGTCAGCGGCCACGCAACGGACCCGGGCGTAGTGGCCGGTGGCGATCTTTTGCGCCCCCAGCCGCAGCGCGTGATCCAGAAACGCCTTGAACTTGATCTCGGCATTGCACAGGATGTCCGGATTCGGTGTGCGTCCGGCTTGGTACTCGCGTAAAAATTCGGCAAACACCCGGTCTTTGTATTCGGCGGCAAAGTTGACATGTTCAATCTCGATGCCGATCACGTCCGCCACGGCGGCCGCATCGACAAAGTCAACGTTGGAGGAACAGTATTCACTGTCATCGTCATCTTCCCAATTTTTCATGAAGATGCCAACGACCTCGTAGCCCTGCTGTTTGAGCAGCCAGGCGGTCACTGCCGAGTCCACGCCTCCGCTTAATCCCACCACCACGCGTTGTCCACTGTGTCGCTTGTTCATAGGGGTGAGATTATCCCTGCCCACCGGCAAGGAGTGCTGCTTAGGGGGAATCTCAGCTGGCGATGCTGGCGTCCGCCACGACCAGTTCCAGCGGGTAGCGTTTGCCGGCCAGATAGTCTTCGATGCAGCACAGCACCATCGGGCTGCGAAGACGCGCGGTGCTGGCCCGGATGTCTTCCAGCGTCATCCAGAGCGTGCGCACAATGCCGAAATCGAGCTTGCGCGTTGGGTCAGGGGCACCGAGCTCGCCGCAAAAGGCGAAGCGCATGTAGGTGATGGCTTCAGCGTTGCTTTGTGGCTGGCGCGACAGATAGACCCCCACCAGGGCCGTGGGTGAAAAAGCATAGCTGGTTTCTTCCAGCGTTTCACGTGTGCAGGCTTGCGCGGGGGTTTCGCCGCAGTCCAGGTGTCCGGCCGGGTTGTTCAGGCGCAGCCCATCGGCGGTGTGTTCTTCGACCAGCAGAAAGCGCCCGTCGTGCTCAATGATCGCGGCGACGGTGACGTTGGGTTTCCAGCGAGTAGTCATGGCAGGATTCTGCCGCACGCCTCAAAGGTCGGCGCAGAAACTGCCAAGTCATTGATGCAAGTCATGGTTTGCCCGGGCGGTAACCTGGGCAAACTAAGTTAAGCTCTTGGGCGCAGCGTTTGCCGCGGTTCTTGCCGCCGGACAGGCGCCGAACACGTAGTTGAAAAATCCAATTGAGGAGTCGCTTTATGCAAACTGGCGTACCTAACGAGACGGTATCGGGCATTGCCCCGGCGGCCGTTACCCCCAAATCATCGCAACGCATTGGCGTGCCACGCGAAGTTTTTCCCGGTGAGAAGCGCGTGGCCACCGTGCCTGAGTCGGTTGAAAAACTGATCAAACTCGGGTTCATCGTCGCCGTTGAATCGGGCGCGGGCGACGCGGCCAACTTCAGCGACGAGGTCTACCGCGCCGCTGGCGCAGAAGTCATCACCGGGGCCGCCGCACTCTGGGCGGCGTCAGATATTGTGTTCAAAGTGCGTGGCCCTACCACCGAAGAAGTCGCGCTGATGCATGAAGGCCAGGCCTTGATCAGTTTCATCTGGCCGGCGCAAAACCCCGAATTGATGCAGCAGCTCGCCGCCAAAAAAGTGACCGTGCTGGCCATCGACGCGCTGCCGCGCACGCTGAGTCGCGCCCAGAAGATGGACGCGTTGACCTCCCAAGCCGGTGTCGCCGGCTACCGCGCCGTCATCGAGGCGGCCAACGCTTTTGGCCGCTTCTTCAGCGGTCAGATCACGGCAGCGGGCAAGGTGCCACCAGCCAAGGTCTTTATTGCGGGTGCTGGCGTGGCTGGTCTGGCCGCGATTGGCACCGCTGCCAGCCTGGGCGCCATCGTTCGTGCCAATGACACCCGTTCCGAAGTGGCCGACCAGGTGGTGTCGCTGGGTGGTGAATTCGTCAAGGTCGATTATGTGGAAGAGGGCTCAGGCGGGGGCGGTTACGCCAAGGTCATGAGCGAGGGCTTCCAGCAAGCCCAGCGTGAGATGTACGCCAAGCAGGCCAAAGATGTAGACATCATCATCACCACCGCGCTGATCCCTGGCAGGCCAGCGCCCAAGCTCATCACCGCTGAGATGGTCAAGAGCATGAAGCCCGGCAGCGTGATTATCGACATGGCCGCTGAGCAGGGCGGCAACTGCGAGTTGACCGAGCCCGGCCAGGCGGTGGTCAAGCACGGCGTGACCATCGTCGGCTACACCGACTTGGTCTCGCGCCTGGCCAAGCAGTCGTCAACGCTATATGCCACCAACCTGTTTCGCCTCACCGAGGAGCTGTGCAAGACCAAAGACGGCATCATCAACGTCAACATGGAAGACGAGGCCATCCGTGGTCTGACCGTCACCAAAGACGGCAACATCACCTGGCCAGCACCGGCGCCCAAGGTGGCGGCGCCTGCCGCCGTTGCGGCCAAGCCGGCCGCCGTCGTGGCCAAGCCCAAGGGAGGGCATGGCCAAAGCAGCGAACCGTCTTCCGGCACCAGCATGGCGATCATGTTCGGTGTGGCTGCGGCCGTGTTCTGGCTCATCGGCGCGAGCGCACCGGCGGCATTTCTGTCGCATTTCACGGTGTTCATCCTGGCGTGCTTTGTTGGCTACATGGTGGTCTGGAACGTCAAGCCCGCCTTGCACACGCCACTGATGAGCGTGACCAACGCCATCAGCAGCATCATCGCGATTGGCGCGCTGGTGCAGGTATCACCGTGGGTTGGCGCAGCCGATCGACCCAATGACTTGATCAGCTGGGTGGCTGCAGCGGCGATCGTGCTCACAGCGATCAATATGTTCGGCGGCTTTGCCGTCACCCAGCGCATGCTGGCCATGTTCCGTAAATAAGGGAGACGACTCATGTCTGCAAGTTTGGCAACGGTCTCCTATATTGGAGCCACAATTCTTTTTATCTTGAGTCTGGGTGGCTTGTCCAACCAGCAAACCGCCTTGCGCGGCAACCTCTACGGCATGGTCGGCATGACGATCGCCGTGCTGGCGACGGTGTTTGGCCCGCAGGTCACCGCCGCCGGTATCCCGTGGATCATCGGCGCCATGCTGATCGGTGCTGCCATCGGGCTGTATGCCGCACGCACCGTGCAAATGACGCAGATGCCCGAGTTGGTGGCACTGATGCACAGCATGGTCGGTCTGGCCGCAATGCTGGTCGGGATCGCCACTTTCATCGACCCGACGGCGTCCTTCCATCTGGTGGATGGCCAAAGCATCCCCTTGTCCTCGGCTGAAGAATCGATCCACAAGATCGAAATCTACATTGGCATCCTGATCGGCGCCATCACGTTCTCTGGCTCGATCGTTGCCTTTGGCAAACTCTCCGGACGCATCGGTGGCAACCCACTGTTGTTGCCGGGACGTCATTGGTTGAACCTGGCAGGCCTCCTGATCGTGATCTATTTTGGGCGCGAGTTCATCAACGCCCATACCATTGCTGACGGCATGCTGCCGCTGATCGTGATGGCGGTGATTGCCTTGCTGTTTGGTATTCACATGGTGATGGCCATCGGCGGCGCCGACATGCCGGTGGTGGTGTCCATGCTCAACAGCTACTCGGGTTGGGCCGCAGCGGCGACCGGCTTCATGTTGTCCAACGATCTGCTGATCGTCATTGGTGCCCTGGTTGGCTCCAGTGGTGCGATCCTGTCCTACATCATGTGCAGGGCGATGGCCCGCAGTTTCATCAGCGTGATTGCCGGTGGTTTTGGCACTACCAGTGCTACCCCGAAACCCGCCGGCGGCGCGGCCCAACCAGTTGGTGAGGTGACTCCGATCAGCAGCGTCGAAACCGCTGAACTGCTGCGAGAAGCAAAAAGCGTCGTCATTGTTCCCGGCTACGGCATGGCGGTGGCGCAGGCACAGCACACGGTGTATGAAATAACCAAGCATCTGCGTGAAAAGGGTGTCAATGTGCGTTTTGGCATTCACCCGGTCGCCGGTCGTATGCCAGGCCACATGAACGTGTTGCTGGCTGAAGCCAAAGTGCCATATGACATCGTGTTCGAAATGGATGAACTCAACGACGACTTTCCCAAGACCGATGTGGTCATGGTGATTGGTGCCAACGACATCGTCAACCCCGGCGCCCAGGACGACCCGACCAGCCCGATTGCCGGTATGCCGGTGCTCGAAGTCTGGAAGGCCAAGACCTCCATCGTCATGAAGCGCAGCATGGCCTCAGGCTACGCCGGCGTGGACAACCCGCTGTTCTACAAAGAGAACAACCGCATGTTGTTTGGCGACGCCAAGAAGATGCTGGATGAAGTCCTGATCGCACTGAAATCCTGAAACCTTGCGGGACAGACCGCAGCTCGCGCGTTGTGAGCCAGCTCTGTCCCCAAGCTGTCAAAGTGGGCCAGCTCTGTCAGCTGAGCCCACTTTTTCCTTTGTAGATTAGGGGAAACACCCTCACGTTGACAAGGGTGTTCACGCGAGAATGAGCCCTTTTGTCAACCTTGAGGAAACATCACAATGACCGACCGTATTTGGCTTAGCAGCTACCCCGAAGGCGTGCCCGCTGATATTGATCCGGGCAAGTACTCGTCGATTGTGAAGATGATGGAGGAGAGCTTCAAGAAGTACGCCGACCGCACCGCCTACAGTTTCATGGGCAAGGCGCAGAGTTACAAACAGGTCGATAGCCTGAGTCTTGCGTTTGGGATCTACCTGCAAGGTCTGGGGCTGGTCAAAGGCGACCGGGTGGCGGTGATGATGCCCAATGTGCTGCAGTATCCGGTGGCGGTGGCCGGCATTTTTCGCGCCGGCTATATCCTGGTAAATGTCAATCCGCTGTACACCGCGCGTGAGCTGGAGCACCAACTCAAGGACTCGGGCGCCAAAGCCATTGTCATTCTGGAAAATTTTGCTTCGGTCCTTGAAAAATGTGTTGCCGCGACTCCGGTCAAGCATATCGTGATGTGCGCGATGGGCGACCAGTTGGGCCTCCTCAAAGGCGCCCTGGTCAATTATGTGGTGCGCAACAAGAAAAAACTGGTGCCCGCATTCTCGCTGCCTGGCGCTGTGCGCTTCAATGCTGCCATCGCCAAGGGCAGCGCGGGGACACTCAAAAAGGTAACGCTCAAGCCCGACGATGTGGCGGTGCTGCAATACACCGGCGGCACCACCGGCGTCTCCAAGGGCGCGGTGCTGCTGCATCGCAACCTGGTGGCCAACCTGTTGCAGGTCGAGGCCTGGAATGAACCGGCGCTGAAGAAGATTCCGGCCAACGAGCAGTTGACGTCGGTCTGCGCCTTGCCGCTTTACCATATCTTTGCCTTCACGGTGGGCATGATGCTGTCGATGCGCCTGGGCGGCAAGCTGATTCTGATTCCGAATCCGCGTGACCTGGGGGCCACGCTGGCTGAATTGGCCAAGCACAAAATCCATGTGTTCCCGGCGGTCAATACCTTGTTCAACGGCCTGGCCAACCATCCTGATTTCAACAAGGTCGACTGGCGCAGTCTGGTGGTGTCCGCAGGCGGCGGCACGGCGGTCCAAAGTGCCGTGGCCAAGCTCTGGTTCGAGAAAACCGGCTGCGCCATTGCCGAGGGCTACGGTTTGAGCGAGACCTCGCCGGTTGCCACCTCCAACCCGGTCACCGTCACCGAGTACTCGGGCACGATTGGCGTGCCGGTGCCGAGCACCTACCTGAAGCTGCTGGATGACGATGGCCATGAAGTGCCGATCGGTCAATCCGGCGAGATTGCCATCAAGGGCCCGCAGGTGATGGCCGGCTACTGGCAGCGCCCGGATGAGACCGCCAACGTCATGACGGCTGATGGTTATTTCAAGTCCGGTGACATCGGCGTGATGGATGAGCGCGGTTACTTCAAAATTGTGGACCGCAAGAAGGACATGATTCTGGTCAGCGGTTTCAACGTCTTCCCCACCGAGTTGGAGGACGTGGTGTCCCAACTCAAAGGGGTGATGGAATGTGCTTGCGTCGGCGTGCCAGATGCCAAGTCCGGTGAGGCGGTCAAGCTGGTGATTGTCAAGAAAGACCCGAGCTTGACCGAAGCGCAGGTGCGGGCCTACTGCAAGGAAAATCTCACCGGCTATAAACAACCCAAGATGGTTGAGTTCCGCGCCGAGTTGCCCAAAACACCGGTTGGCAAAATCCTGCGCCGGGAACTGCGAGGCAAATAATTGACTGCCACTGCCATTCTCAGCGCCCTGGCCGAAGAGCAGCAGGGCTTGCTTGAGCGGCTGAGCCAGCCGGTGCAAGTGAGGCGTGGCGGGCGGGACTTCTGGCGTGGCGAGTTGCTGGGCTGCCCGGTGGTGCTGGGCTTGTCCCGCATTGGCAAGGTAGCAGCCGCCACCACGGCGACGACCCTGATTGAAGCTTTCGGCGTCAGCCGCATTGTCTTCACCGGCGTCGCCGGCGGCGTCGGCCCCGGTATTGAAGTGGGCGATGTGGTGGTGGCCACTGACTTCATCCAGCACGACATGGATGCCTCACCGATCGTCCCGCGCTACCACATTCCGCTTTACAAGCAGTCCAGGTTTGCTTGTGATGTCCAATTGACTGCTATGCTTTTGGAAGCTACTAACGTAGGTTTGACGGGGGCTATCGGCCAGTTTTATCAAAATAGAAGGCAAAATTCATCAAGACAGCTGACCGTGCATACGGGTCTGATTGCCAGTGGTGACCGCTTTGTTTCCCAGGCTGGCGAAGCGCAGGTGTTGCAGGATAACCTGCAGGCCGCGGGGTTTTCCGCGCTGGCGGTGGAGATGGAGGGTGCGGCTGTGGCGCAGGTTTGTTTTGACTATGGGGTGCCGTTTGCGGCGGTGCGCACCATCTCGGACCGAGCCGATGACCAGGCGCACCTTGATTTCTCCCGGTTTGTGCAAGACGTGGCAAGCCCTTACGCGCTGGCCATCGTGCAGCATTTGATGCCGTTACTATTAAAAAAATAGCTGTCTTCGCAGGCTGGACGGGGGCTGGGACTTGTAGTTACTTCAACCAGCCACGTTTTCTGAAATACCACATCGGCACCAGCGCACTGGCCACCATCAGCGCCACCGCAAACGGGTAGCCCAACTCCCAGTCCAGTTCCGGCAGGAACTTGAAGTTCATGCCGTAGATGCTGGCAATCAGTGTCGGCGGCAGCAGCGCCACACTGGCGACCGAGAATATCTTGATGATCTTGTTCTGGTTGATGTTGATGAAACCGACCGTGGCATCCATCAAAAAGTTGATTTTGTCGAACAGGAAGGCGGTGTGCGAATCGAGCGAATCGATATCGCGCAGAATTTGCCTTGCCTCTTCAAACTGCTCGCTATTGAGCATCTTGCTGCGCATCATGAAACTCACGGCACGGCGCGTGTCCATCGCGTTGCGGCGGATGCGTCCACTCATGTCTTCATGGCGGGCAATGGCCCCCAGCACCTCGCCGGCCATGGCATCGGTGACATCGCCCGAGAGCACTTTGTTGCTGACTTTTTCGAGTTCGTCGTAAATGCCTTCCAGCGTGTCGGCCGAGTATTCGGCATCGGCATCAAACAGCTTGAGCAGCACTTCCTTTGCGTCCTCAATCAGACCCGGCGCCCGCCGCGCCCGCATCCGCAGCAGCCGAAACACCGGCACGTCTTCGTCGTGGATCGAAAACAGAACGCCCATGCTCTTGAGTTCATCATTGACCAGATTGAGGATGAAGGCGACCCGCACGGTGTGGGGCTCATCGTCGTCGGCCACCAAAAAGTCACTGCGGATGTGCAGATCCCCGTTGTCTTCCTTGTAAAAGCGGGCCGATTCCTCAATGTCTTCGTCCATCACGTCTTCAGGGATCGACAAGCCGTAGTGCTGCTTGATCCAGCGCTTTTCTTCCAGGGTGGGCGACTCCAGATCGACCCAGATGGGCTGGAATTTTGACAGTTCTTCCAGCGAATCAATCTCTTCCTGGAACAGTCGGCCATTGGCCAGCGTAAAGATGTTGAGCATGGCTCACTCCCGGGTAATGGTTTGCATCTGGCAAGGCTTGCGGGTTTTTGCTTTCAACCCCGATGCAGTCAAGGCGGGTTGAAAGCTAGCAACTGGGGCAGGGTTTCAAGGCGTGTATTTCGGGAGTCGATCAAACGAAATTATCGCATTGCAGGGCGGTTGAGCCACGGGCAACAGCGTCAAAAATCCGCTATTTTGGGGTGGCGGCCCGAGTTTTTATATACTTGCAGCCTTGCTTCGCGCACTCGTTGGCAGTCTTGGCCGTCGCTGGTGGCGCCCCGCTCCTTTATTCAAACGACCCCACCATGTCCAATCCCTCCAATCTGCCCGCTTGCCCCCAGTGCACCCTTGAAAACACTTACCCGGATGGCAGCAACTACGTCTGCCCTGATTGCGGCCATGAATGGCCGATGACGGCATCGGCTGAAGTCGGCGACGACACCGGTGGTGTCATCAAAGATGCCAACGGCAACCTGCTGGCCGACGGGGACGCGGTGATCCTGATCAAAGACCTGAAGGTCAAGGGCTCGTCCATCGTGCTGAAAAAAGGCACCAAAATCAAAGGCATCCGTCTGCCCGATGGCGCTGGCGACCACGAGGTGGACTGCAAAACCGACCAGGGCGCCTTCATGCTCAAGGCCGCCTTCATGAAGAAGGCCTGAGCCGGGCCTGCTGCCAAATCCCCATGGCTGCCATGACAATCTGTTCGCATTACTGGGCTGACCTGTCCACGCAGGACTTTGCCCAGCTGATTGCAGGCGGCCAGGCCGCAAGCACCATCGCGGTGCTGCCGGTGGCGGCTACCGAGCAGCATGGCCCGCATTTGCCCCTGAGTGTGGACACGGTGTTGGTGGACGGCGTGGTGGCGGCGGCGCTGCGGCATCTGGCGCCTGAGCTGAAGGTGCTCGTCCTGCCGACGCAAGGCGTGGGCTTGAGCCCGGAACACGCCCGCTTTCCCGGTACTCTGACACTCAAGAATGAAACCATCCTGCGGCTGTGGACTGACATCGGCGAGTCGGTGGCGGCAGCGGGTATCCAAAAGCTGCTGCTCTTCAACAGTCATGGCGGCAATGTCAGCGTGATGGATCTGGTGGCACGCGATCTGCGCGCGCGGCTTGATATGCTGGTGTACAGCGCCAGCTGGTTCAACCTGCCGCTGATCGATGCGCAAGGGCAGGATGTCAACGCCTTGTTCAGTGCCGACGAGCATCGCTTTGGCATTCATGCCGGTGACATGGAGACCTCCATGATGCTGGCATTGGACCCCGCGCGCGTGAACATGGCGCAGGCGCAAAACTTTCATTCCACCGCCCAAGACCGGGCGCAGCAATTTTCCATCCTGGGCAACGGAAAAAGCGCCAAGCTCGGTTGGCAAATGCAGGACTACAACCCGGCCGGTGCGGTTGGCAACGCGGCTGCCGCCAGCGCAGAAAAGGGGCGTGCGCTGGTGGCTGCAGCGGGGCTCAGCCTGGCCCGCCTGCTGGCCGAAATTGACCAATTGCCGCTCAGCACGCTGGTGGCCGGGACAACGCCCGGCGCCCGCTGATTTCGGTTATTGCCCGTCGTCCTCGACTGCGCCCTCGCTCAACTCATGCTGGTTTCTTACGATTTGTTCGCCTTGGGCGCTGCCGCCTGCTGGGCGCTGGGCAGTGTCACGTCGGTCACGCCGTCGCGCCATCTGGGGGCCTTTGCTTTTACCCGCTGGCGCATGCTGATGGTGGCGCTGATGCTGTGGGCGGTGGTGCTCGCCACCGGCAGCTGGCGCACGTTTTCGCAAGGCGCCTGGGGCATCATGGCGATCAGCGGTTTGATCGGCATTTTTGTGGGTGACACCGCGCTGTTCGCGGCTATGAATCGGCTTGGGCCGCGCCGCGCCGGGGTCTTGTTTGCGACCCACGCCGTGTTCAGTGCACTGCTGGGTTTCTGGCTGCTGCACGAGCGCATGAGTCTGCAGGCGCTCGCGGGTGGGCTGTTGACATTGGTCGGCGTGATGAGTGCGATTGTGTTGGGGCGGCACAAAGAAGAAAGCCACGCCTGGGAAGCGGATCAGGGCCATGTCGGCGCCGGGGTGCTGCTGGCCCTGCTGGCGGCGCTGTGCCAGGCGGTCGGCTCCCTGGTTGCCAAGCCGGTGATGAGCACCGATGTGGATCCGGTCATGGCCTCCGCCGTGCGCGTGACCGTGGCGACTTTCGCCCATTTTGTGCTGTTGGGCGCGGGCTTTCGGGCCGCGCGGGCGCAGCGGCCGCCTACGCTGCGGGTGCTGGCGCAGACCGGGTTCAACGGTTTTGTTGCCATGGGCGTGGGCATGACGCTGATTTTGCTGGCGCTGCAAAAAGGCGACGTTGGCATGGTGGCGATATTGTCCTCGGTGTCCCCGGTGCTGGTGCTGCCCCTGCTGTGGCTGCATCTGGGGCGCTCGCCTGCGCCGGGTGCCTGGGTCGGTGCGGTCATGACGGTGGCGGGCACGGCGCTGATTTTGTTGCGTTGACAGTGGCGAAGGGCCGCCCTGGCGGGTGCGGCGCGGCAAGGCTGCTGCTGGCCGACGACCTGGTTTGGCTGCAATGCCGCAAACTGGCACAGCCATTGCTTGCTGTGCAGGCATGCACATCGACACCCAACAGGTTCTGACACCGCCCAACGCAGCGGTGGAACCGGTGTTGCAAAAACAGCTGGCCTTGTTGCTGGAGTCCACCGGCGAGGGCATTTTTGGCCTGGACATGGAGGGCCTGTGCACCTTCATCAACCGTGCCGGAGCGAGCATGCTGGGGCGGGAGCCCGCAGAGGTGCTTGGGTGCAATATGCATGAGCTCACGCACCATTCGCACCCCGATGGCCAGCCTTACCCGATTCAGGATTGCCCGATTTTCAACGCCTTCCGTCAGGGCTTGCCGTGCCGCATTGATACTGAAGTGTTCTGGCACCGGGAACACTATCCCTTCGTCGTCGAGTATTCCAGCTACCCGCTGATGGACGGCAGCACGGTGCTGGGCGCCGTCGTCACCTTCGTCGACATCACCGAGCGCAAACGCGCGGCCGATGCACTGCAGCTTGCCAAAAACGAATTGGAGCAGCGCGTCAGCGAGCGTACGCAGGAGCTTTCGGTCGCACTGGGGCAGCTGCGCGAGCTTTCTGCTTATTCCGAAAATGTGCGTGAAGATGAGCGCACCCGCATTGCCCGCGAGGTGCATGACGAGCTGGGCAGCCTGCTGGTGGCGCTCAAGATGGATGTGAACTGGATGGACAAGCGCCTGGGTGAACAGCAGCAGCGCACGGCGCAAGAGGCCGACGTCATGCGCACACGGCTGCGCTGCAAGTGCCAGAACATGAGTGGCCTGATCGAGCGCGCAGTCGAGAACGTGGGGCGCATCATCACCGACCTGCGCCCCAGCATCCTCGATCATCAGGGCCTGTGGGCGGCGCTGGAGTGGCAGGCGCATGAGTTTGCCCAGTCCGCCGAACTCGCGCTGGACTGGGACATGCAGGGCACCGAAGGGGTTGAACTACCCGAGCCGCAGACCATGGCGGTGTTTCGCATTTTTCAGGAAATGCTCAGCAACGTGGGGCGGCACGCACACGCCAGCGAACTCAGCCTGCGGATTCGGGTGACGGCTGCGGTGTTGACGATTGCGGTACAAGACAACGGCTGTGGTGCGGCCGCACAAGCGTTTGAAGCGCCCACCGCCTATGGCGTGATGGGCATGCGCGAGCGCGCCCGCCATTTTGGTGGGCAGCTCGAAACTTCAAGCCAAATCGGTCGTGGGTCCTTATTCAGACTGTATATGCCGCTCCTGAACAAATAGCATGATCAAAGTATTGATTGGTGACGACCACCGCATCGTGCGCGAAGGCCTCAAGCAGGTGCTGGCCGATGCACCAGATGTGGGCGTGCGGGCCGAGGCGCAGACCGGGCCGGAAGTGCTGGCGCTGGTGCGCGCCCTTGGCGGCGCGGCCGGACTGGATCTGGTACTGCTGGACATCGCCATGCCGGGCCAGGATGGCCTGGAGGTGCTGCAGATTTTGCGCCGCGAGCACCCCACGCTGCCGGTGTTGATGCTCAGCACCTACCCGGAAAAACAGTATGCGGTGCGTTGCATCAAGCTGGGCGCCGGCGGCTATCTCAACAAGAGCGCGGACCCGGATGACATGGTGGCGGCGGTGCGCAAGGTCGCCTCCGGTGGCAGGTACGTCACCCCCGCCACGGCAGAAGCCCTGGCCGCTGCAATGGGTGGCGCCGCGGGCCGGTCGGGGCCTGCGGCGCTGGCGGGTTCGGGCGGTGTCGATGCCCTGTCGCATCGCGAGTACCAGGTGTTTCGCTTGCTGACCGCAGGCCAGACCGTGAGCGAAATTGGTGCGCAACTCAAACTTGCGCCCAACACGGTGAGCACCTACCGGGCCCGGATTCTTGAGAAGACCGGCGTCAAAAACGATGTGGAGTTGGCGCTGTATGCCGAGCGGCACAGCCGGGCAGCACCGGACGCCTGAATTGCGCGATTTTTAGCCGGCTGGTGTAGGGTCAGCCCTACAGGGCGTCGTCCTGCTGGGCACGAATTGCGATGTGTGCGGCTGTAGCGCTTGAAGCTGGCCCGACCTTTGCATAGTGGATGGCATCCAACTTCAAGAGGTAATGCCATGACTCAGTACTTTGACCCCTACAACGCCGACCGTCCCCTGCTGCTCAAGTGCAGCTGCGGCAAGGACCACACGGTGGCCGAGCACCAGCAGCAAGCCTCTGCCAGCAGCGCCACCGCTGAACTGAAACGCCGCAGCCTGAGCAGTGAGTTCGAGGCCTATTCCAACGCCTTCATCGAGGCCACGCTGGTCAAGGCGATCTTCCCGCAAGACGAAGTGCGTCGCCGCTTTCTGCGCGCCGTCGGCAAGGGCACGGCCATGGCGGCTATCAGCAGTGTGCTGCCCATGGCCAGCCTGCAGGCCATGGCGCAGGACAAGAATGCGCTGGAAAAGACCACTCTCAAAATCGGCTTCATCCCGATCACCTGCGCCACGCCGCTCATCATGGCGCACCCGCTGGGCTTTTACAGCAAGCAGGGTCTGAGCGTGGAAGTGACCAAGACCGCCGGCTGGGCGCTGATCCGCGACAAGATGATCAACAAGGAGTACGACGCCACGCACTTCCTGTCACCCATGCCGCTGGCCATTTCGATGGGCCTGGGGTCGAATACCACGCCGATGAACGTGGCCACCATCCAGAACATCAACGGCCAGGCCATCACGCTGAGCCTCAAGCACAAGAACAACCGCGACCCCAAGAACTGGAAAGGCTTCAAGTTCGCCGTGCCATTCGAGTTCAGCATGCACAATTTTCTGCTGCGCTACTACCTGGCCGAAGCCGGCCTGAACCCCGACACCGATGTGCAGATCCGCGTGGTGCCGCCCGCTGAAATGGTGGCCAACCTGCGGGCCGGCAACCTTGACGGCTTCCTGGGCCCGGATCCGTTCAACCAGCGTGCCGTCTACGAAGAAGTGGGTTTCATCCACATCCTGACCAAAGATCTCTGGGACGGCCACCCCTGCTGCGCCTTTGGCACCAGCACCGAGTTCATCCAGAAGAATCCCAACACTTTTGCCGCGCTGTATCGCGCTGTGCTCACCGCTGCCGCCATGGCGCGTGACCCGAAGAACCGCGAGTTGATCGCCAAGGTGATTGCCCCGGCGCAGTACCTCAACCAACCCGAGGCAGTGCTGACCCAGGTGCTGACCGGCAAGTTTGCCGATGGTCTGGGCAATATCAAAAACGTGCCCGACCGCGCCGACTTTGATCCCATGCCCTGGCAGAGCATGGCGGTGTGGATGCTTACGCAGATGAAGCGCTGGGGCTACATCAAGGGCGAGGTGAACTACAAGCAAATCGCTGAAAAAGTGTTCTTGATCACCGATGCGCGCAAGCACATGAAAGCACTCGGCCAACCATTCACGGACGGCCCCGGCTACGCCAAGCACAAGATCATGGGCAAGGAGTTTGACGCCGCCAAGGCAGATGCCTACGCCAAGAGCTTTGCCATCAGCAAGATGGGCTGACCATGAGATCCCTGAACCTGCGGGCCACGGTGGTCTCACTGTTGCTGCTGTTTTGCTTCATTGGTGTCTGGCAGTTGGCTTCCAGCGGCCCTTTGGTGGGTGCAGCGGCCGGCAAGCAGACGGCCGAAGAGTTGGAGTACCTGAAGATGATGGGCAAGGACGCCGGCGCCAGCAAGAGCACCGGGTTTCCGTCCCCGCTGCAGGTGGCCCAGGCCTCGCTCGGGCATTTGTCAGACCCGTTTTATGACCGCGGCCCCAACGACAAGGGCATTGCCATCCAGCTGGCCCATTCGCTGGGCCGCGTCGGGCTGGGCTTTTTGCTGGCCGTGCTGGTGGCGATTCCGCTGGGTTTCCTGATCGGCATGTCGCCGCTGATGCGCAAGGCCTTTGACCCTTTCATCCAGGTGCTCAAGCCCATCAGCCCGCTGGCCTGGATGCCGCTGGCGCTCTACACGCTGAAAGACTCGGACGTCAGCGGTATCTTCGTGATCTTCATCTGCTCGGTCTGGCCGATGTTGGTGAACACGGCCTTCGGCGTGGCGTCGGTCAAGCGCGAGTGGCTTAACGTGGCCAGCACACTGGAGGTCAGCCCGCTACGCAAGGCTTTTCAGGTCATCCTGCCTGCGGCCGCGCCGACGATTCTGACCGGCATGCGCATCAGCATGGGCATTGCCTGGCTGGTGATTGTGGCGGCCGAGATGCTGGTGGGGGGAACCGGCATTGGCTACTTTGTCTGGAACGAGTGGAACAACCTGTCGCTGCCCAACGTGATCTTTGCCATCGGCGTAATCGGCGTCGTCGGCATGCTGCTGGACCTGATGTTTGGCCAAGTACAAAAGATGGTGACTTATGTGGAGTGACCTCTCATCCCGGACGCAGCTCACACCCGCGGCCCTGTCCCATGGAAAGACCCCCAACGTGAACGCCCTACTCAAGATCGAAGGGCTCAGCAAGGCCTTTGTGGCAGCGAAACCCGTGTTTGCCGACGTCAGCTTTTCGCTGGCACGCGGCGAGTTTGTCTGCATCATCGGCCACTCGGGCTGCGGCAAAACCACCATCCTCAATGTGCTGGCGGGGCTGGATACCGCCACCACCGGCAATGTCTTCATGGATGGGCGTGAAGTCATTGGCCCCAGCCTGGAGCGGGGGGTGGTGTTCCAGAGTCACGCGCTGATGCCCTGGCTCACGGTGCGCCAGAACATCGCCTTTGCCGTGAAGTCGCGCTGGCCTGATTGGGGCAAGGCCGAGGTCAATGGCCATGTGGAAAAGTTTGTCGCCATGGTGGGTTTGAGCCCCGCCATTGACAAGAGACCGGCGCAGCTCTCGGGCGGCATGAAGCAGCGGGTGGGCATTGCGCGCGCCTTTTGTATCCAGCCCAAAATGCTGCTGCTCGACGAGCCCTTTGGTGCGCTGGATGCGCTGACCCGCGGCACCATTCAGGATGAGCTCATGAGCATCGTGCGCCAGACGCAGCAGACCGTGTTCATGATCACCCACGATGTGGATGAAGCCATTTTGCTGGCGGACCGCATTTTGCTCATGAGTAACGGCAATGAGTCTGAGGCGGGCTATGTCCCGGGCGGCATTGCTGAAGTGGTGGTCAATCCGCTGCCGCGTGAGCGCGTGCGCGCCAGCCTGCATCACCTGGACGGCTATTACGAGCTGCGCAATCACATCGTCGATTTTCTGGTGTCGCGTGCCATCGCGCACTGAAACCTTTCCCTCACTATTTTTCAACCCAACTTAAATACTGGAGTCAACATGAACCGCCTGGAAGTCACAGAAAAAATCATCAGCACCAAAGTCGCCAAAGGCATCAAGTGGGAAGCCGTTGCGAAGAAAGTCGGCCTCTCCAAGGAATGGGTCACCGCCGCCTGCCTGGGCCAGATGACGCTGGACGCCGCCCAGGCCAGGATCGTCGGCAAGATTTTTGGCCTGAGCGCCGAAGAACAGAAATGGCTGCAAGTGGCGCCTTACAAAGGCTCGCTGCCCACGCCGGTGCCGACCGATCCGTTGATCTACCGCTGGTACGAAATCGTGAGCGTCTACGGCAGCACCATCAAGGAACTGATTCACGAAGAGTTCGGCGACGGCATCATGAGCGCCATCGATTTTTCCATGGACATCGTGCGCCAGCCCGACCCCAAGGGTGACCGCGTGAACGTGGTGCTGTCGGGCAAGTTTTTGCCGTACAAGCAGTATTGAGCCCGGCCAAGGGGTTTCCCCCGGAAACCGTCGCCCAGCGCGTTACCAGCCGACCACTGCTCCGTCGGTGCGCGGTTCGGTGCCACCGCACAATACGCCCGCCTGATCGCGCCAGATGATCTGGCCGCGTCCGAAAGCGAGCCGGTTGTTCTGCCAGTTGACGTTGTGCCCACGTGCGGCCAGACCTCGAAACAGATGCTCAGGGGTGCTGTGCTCGATGTTGACCAGCTGGCCGCTTTCCCACTCCCAGCGCGGCGCATCCAGGGCCGCTTGCGGATTCAGGTGGAAATCGACCGTGTTCATCACCATCTGAACATGGCCTTGCGGCTGCATGAAGGCGCCCATCACGCCGAACGGCCCAACGGGGACGCCAGCGTGCGTCAAAAAGCCCGGGATGATGGTGTGGTAAGGGCGCTTGCCGGGTGCGATGCAATTGGGATGCGAGGCATCGAGTGAAAAATTATTGCCCCGGTTATGCAGCGCGATGCCGGTACCCGGCACCACCATGCCGCTGCCAAAGCCCATGTAGTTGCTTTGAATCAGAGAAACCATATTGCCCTCGGCATCGGCCGTGCTCAAATAGACCGTACCGCCGCGCGACGGCGTGCCCGGCAGCGGCACGCGCGCCGCCTCGCCGATCAGCCGGCGCCTCTCGTCGGCGTAAGCGGGCGACAGCAGGTCGGCGACCGACACCCGCATGTGCTGGGGGTCTGCGATGTACGCCAGGCCATCGGCAAACGCCAGCTTCATTGCTTCGATCTGGCGGTGGTAAGTCAGCACCGTGTCGCGCTCCGAAAAATCGAAACCTTTCAACAGGTTCAAGGCGATCAGCGCAACCAGGCCATGGCCGTTCGGTGGAATTTCCCAGACATCGAAGCCGCGGTAATTGACGCTGATCGGATCGACCCACTCGACCTGGTACGCCGCCAGGTCGGCGCTGCTGAGATGCCCGCCGGCGCCTTGCACGAAGGCCGCGATACGTTCGGCCAGGGGGCCGCGATAAAAACTGGTGGCACCGTCTTCGGCAATCGACTGCAAGGTGTCCGCGTGCGCGGCCGAGCGCCAGACTTCGCCGGCATGGGGGGCGCGTTCCGGCGCAAAGGTATCGAACCACGACTGGAAGTGCGCCGCCGTCAAATGGGTGCGAAACAGTTGAGTCGCCTGTTGCCAGGCATAGGCCACGGACGGCGACACCGCAAAACCGTCGCGGGCGTAAGCGATGGCGCTTGCCATCGACCTTGCCAACGGCAAGCGGCCGAAGCGCTGCGCCAGCGCCACCCACGCGGCCGGCGTACCGGGTACCGTCACCGGCAGCGGGCCGTATTTCGGCATGCTGGTGTGGCCGAGTTGACGCAGGCTCTCCAGCGTGCTGGCTGTCGCGGCCGGACCGCTGGCGTTCAAGCCGTGCAGTTTGCCGCCATGCCACACCAGGGCGAAGGCATCGCCGCCGATGCCGTTGGCGGTCGGCTCCAGCACCGTCAGGGCTGCGGCTGTGGCAACGGCGGCATCGATGGCATTGCCACCGGCCTGCAATACCTGCAGGCCGGCCTGGGCTGCGAGCGGCTGGGATGTCGCGACCATTCCCCGGCGCGCATAGACAACATTGCGATGGGAGGCATACGGATAATTTTGGGCATCAAATGACAGCATGGTCGGCACTCTCTATTCGTGACGTGGGTCGAGCGCGTCGCGCAAACCGTTGCCAAGCAGCTTGAATGATAGAACAAGACCCGATCCGGCACCCGTCACGCCGGCGCCCGGACGATCATCCGGGCTTGAGCGACTTGGGCCTTTGACCTCGGTGCAATGTCAGCGGCCGGGAGGTGGTCTAGACCCGCACTATGGCAGGCCTGTTTTCATAAGCGATGGGCTCGCGGCCGCAGATGCGCAGGGTCTACAGGTCCACGGCAATGCCGTTCTGCCAGTCCAGACCGGCGCCCTGCGCCAGCCGACCCGGAGTCTGTAGACCGGTCGCCGCGATCACTTGGTCGGCACCGCTTTCCTATTTTCTGGGGCCAGCTGGCGCGCCATGGCGACCGAGAGCAGTGGTTTGTCGTACACATCGCCGGCACAGGCGGTCACCAGGGTGATCGGTGGGGTCGGATGCTATGCTCATGGTGTCCTCTCAAGGGGTTAAAGGCAGATGCCTGAGTTGTCTATTGCAACCCCCGTGCCATGCTGTGGCGCACAGCAAAACCTTATGAGAAAACTGCCATTGGCCCTCGTACTGAAGGCGTATGGTGCTATTAATAAAGTGGCATATCTTGTGACTGCAATGTCCTGTGGGCACTTGATGCATCCACTCTGTCTACACCAAGTCGATATTGTGTGAGCCTGCCACTTGAGTCAGATTGGCAACGTTTGCTGCCGTTGGGCAAGGCTCGCGGTGCTTCTACTTCTTGGTCTTGGGAACGCGCGGCTGCTACTTACTGATTTTTCTTGGCGACCTCGTTGCCGATGTATCCACCACCCAAGGCGCCGGCAATGGTTGCCAGGGTTTTGCCGTTGCCGCCACCCACCTGATTGCCCAGCAGTCCACCGACAACTGCGCCCACGCCAATTCCAACTGGACTATTTTGAGCAACAGGTGCCGCGGGCGGGTGCGAAGGCACAGAGGAATATTGCCGAGCCGGCTTTACAGGAGCATGTGAGTATTGCTGCACTGCAGGCTTACTCTGCATCGGTTCATTGGCACTGTCTCTAGGTATTGCGGCCAACGGTGTCGGAGCCGAAGCAACCAAGCCTGTCTTGGGTGCACTGTCTGCGGCGGAACTGTGTGACTTCGGCAGAATGTCTGTAATAGCGGCAATACCAACCAGGCTGACCAGTGTGACAGATACCGCAGCGGCTGCCAATAAGGGATGGATACGATTGGGTGTTTGAGTCATGTTCATAAAAAATGTCATTAAGTAAATCGCCATTTGGCGTGCGTACGAATTAAACATTCGAACGATGAAATAGGGTGTACTCAGACTGTTTCGTTTGTAAAGGACGGTAACGACGACGTTGAAAGAAATCAGCAGCCAGCGCCTGTCGCCTCGTCAGAGCTTAGGCGTCTCTACGCCAAGTACGCCGGTGAATGACAGGCCAAACATAGATTGCGATGTTGACGACAACGACAGTGGCAGCAAGCACGAACTGAACCTCGCGGGTTAGGCCTGAAGGATAAATGACGTCGAGGAGATAGTGCTCGACGAAGCTTTCCGTGTAGCCCGATTGACCGGCTCTGACACGAAGGTCGTTCTCGAGATAGGTGAGGGGACAGATGCGACCAGTAAGCTCTACGAAGAACGCCCAAGCAGCCACTGGAAGATGAACAAGTGGCATCCAGCGCCACCGCGCGGCGAGTGCCCCACCGAAAAGGGAAAATAAGATGAATGACAAGTGGAGCAGGAGAACGCCGTCGGCGGCAAAACGAAAGTACATGCGAAAGCCGATACGATGGTTGATGCCACCCGAGGAGGAGGCAGGTGTTAACTAATCGAGTCGATGCCTACTTGACGCATTGCATGAGGTTCGAGTTCTTGCCTTGCCCGTTGTGCTCACTCACGACACAGGACATGCCGCCACAGAGGCAATGAACGACATTGGTCGACATGCTGGCGATGGAGGTCGGGGCCGAGCACTGGCAAGCCGGGGCGGACATGACGCCTTGCGCCTTAGCCTGGCCCCAGCGCAGACCGAGCAGAGCAAGTAAAAGAACGAGCACCGAACCGAGAATGATTGCCGCAAGGTGCGTGAAGCGTACTGAACGACTGAGCATAAGGACTCCTTCTCGTCATGCGTAGACCCGGACTGGACCCGCTTCCACGGACAGTTTTAGCTTCGTGAGGAAGCGGGTTGCTTGTCAGGTTACAGGGTTGAATGAACGTAGCAATGTCAGCGACTGCACTATATCCTGCATGCTGGAACGATACAAATTCTCCTGATGGGTCTGCTTGACGCCTG
>Ga0209913_1000243_pt1 | contig 54331 bp, 45 predicted proteins | sample PersoiDNA2013203_FD_185805 | JGI IMG/M metagenome (GOLD analysis project Ga0209913, IMG submission 185805) | Permafrost soil microbial communities from the Arctic, to analyse light accelerated degradation of dissolved organic matter (DOM) -... | ecosystem: Environmental > Terrestrial > Soil >...
CTGGGTGGCGACCTGCAGCATTACCGCCTGGGCAACGAAGGCGACAACTACATCGAGTTCGGCATCGGCAAGAAGTGGGACCTGGGCGGCGGCCTGAAGTGGGGCACCTACTACATGCCCAAGGTCTACAACGGCAACACCGGCACGGCCCAGGTGTATGCCGACATCACCGGCCTGGAGTTCGCCCCCGACCTGACCTTGTGGGCCGGCCAGCGCTACCACCGTATCCAGGACATCCACATCCTGGACAACTGGCTGATGCAAGACGGCGACAACTACGGCGCCGGTGTGGACGGCATCCGTGTGGGCTCCAAGGCCCGCCTCAACCTGGCGGTCTACACCCAGGGCTCGTCGGACAACAGCAACGCCAGCAGCAACAACGCACGCCGCGCCAACTTCCAGCTGCGCGATCTGCCGGTCAACCCGGGTGGGCGCCTGACCCTCACCGGCGCCACGATCACCGGGCGTTTCGGCATCGGCAAGGACGGCAACGCCCTGGGTCTGCTGCACAACCAGGCCGACTTTCTGCTGCCGGGCATGAACAACTCGCTGTTCGTGCAGACCTCGTCGGGCCACGCCGGTCTGGACGGCAAGTTCTATGGCCTGGACAACGCCGGCGTGGCCCAGGCCGGCGCCAAGCAGACCCGCATTGCCGAGGTGATCGACTGGCAACTGGGCGCCTTCGGTGGCCAGGCCCTGGCCAGCTACCAGACGGTCGAGCCCGACAACGCCGCCAAGTACAAGGACACCTCGATCGGTGGCCGCATGTCTTATGGCGTGGCGCGCAACGTGAAGGTGCTGCTCGATGTGGGCATCACCTCGCGCGCCATCGATGGTCAAGCCACCCAGCACCTGAACAAGGGCACTCTGGCCGTGGCCTTCTCGCCCGACAACAAGTTCTGGACCCGTCCTGAATTCCGCGTGTACCTGAGCCGCTTCAACTGGAACACGGCCGCCGGTGCCGCCAATGCCGCCACCTTCGGTGCCGGGGGCCGCAGCAGTGCCACCACCGTGGGGGCGCAGGTCGAGTACTGGTGGTAAGTGGGTCTGCCGGGGAGCGGCTGCGTGGCTGCCCCCCGGCCTGCGGGTTGGTTCTCCAAGGCGTGATCCGCCTTTTTGATGCGGGGGCGCCTGGTGCTCCCGCCTTTTTTGCTTGAAGGGCCTTTGGCATGTCGATGCCCCGTGAGTCATGAAAAATTCCTTTGAAAACTGGCTGCCCCGTCTGGTGGTGGCCCCCGCCTTTGTGCTGGGCTTTGCCTTCATCTACGGCCTGATGGTCTGGAACGGCCTGCTCAGCCTGTCGGCGTCGCGCATGCTGCCCAACTACGAATGGGTGGGCCTGATGCAGTACGACAAGCTCTGGGCCATGGACCGCTGGTGGCTGGCCCTGCAGAACCTGGCCATCTTTGGCGGCGGCTATGTGCTGGGCTCGCTGGCCATCGGCGTGCTGCTGGCCGTGCTGCTGGACCAGAAGATCCGCGCCGAAGGCGCCTTGCGCACCATCTACCTCTACCCCATGGCGCTGTCCTTCATCGTCACGGGCACAGCCTGGAAATGGCTGCTCAACCCCGAGCAGGGCCTGCAGCAACTGGTGCGCGGCTGGGGTTTTGAGCATTTCACCTTCGACTGGCTGGTCAGCACCGACCGGGCCATCTACTGCGTGGTGATCGCCGGCATCTGGCAAAGCGCGGGCTTTGCCATGGCCTTGTTCCTGGCCGGTCTGCGGGGCGTGGACGACAGCATCATCAAGGCCGCCCAGGTGGACGGCGCCTCGCTGCCCCGCATCTACTGGCGCATCGTGCTGCCGGCCTTGCGCCCGGTGTTCTTCAGCACCCTGATGGTGTTGTCGCACCTGGCCATCAAGAGCTTTGACCTGGTGATGGCCTTGACCGCTGGCGGGCCTGGCTACGCCAGCGATGTGCCGGCCACCTTCATGTACACCATGTCCTTCTCCCGGGGCCAGATCGGCCTGGGCGCTGCCAGCGCCACCATGATGCTGGCCACCGTGGCCGCCCTGGTGGTTCCCTACCTCTACAGCGAATTGCGGAGCAAACCCCATGAGCGCTAAACCCCTGCTGGCGCGGCTGCTGGTCTACCTGACCCTGCTGGCCGCCGCCGTGTTCTTTCTGTTGCCGCTGTACGCCATGCTGGTGACCTCGCTCAAGACGGCCGACGAGATCCGGGCCGGCGACCTGCTGGCCTTGCCCCAGGCGCTGAACTGGGATGCCTGGTCCGTGGCCTGGTCGCAGGCCTGCACCGGGGTCGACTGCAATGGCCTGCGGCCCTTCTTCTGGAACTCGGTCAGCATGGCCGTGCCGGCCGTGATGATTTCCACCGTGTGGGGTGCCCTGAACGGCTATGTGTTGAGCCTGTGGAAGTTCCGAGGCAGCGACACCTTGTTCGGCCTCTTGCTGTTCGGTGTGTTCATGCCCTTCCAGGTGGTGCTGCTGCCCATGAGCCAGGTGCTGGGCTGGCTGGGCATCTCCAGCTCGATCGGCGGCCTGGTCCTGGTGCACTGCCTGGCCGGGCTGGCCGGCACCACGCTGTTCTTCCGCAACTACTACAGCGCCATCCCGGCCGAACTGGTCAACGCGGCGCGCATCGATGGGGCCAGCTTCTGGCAGATCTTCTGGCGCATCGTGCTGCCGCTGTCCACCCCGATCGTGATGGTCACGCTGATCTGGCAGTTCACCAACATCTGGAACGATTTTCTGTTCGGCGTCACGTTCTCGGGCACCGATTCCAAGCCCATCACGGTGGGCCTGAACAACCTGGCCAACACGTCCAGCAGCGTCAAGGCCTACAACGTGGACATGGCGGCCGCCATCATCGCGGGCCTGCCGACCATGGCCATCTACGTGCTGGCAGGCAAGTTTTTTGTGCGCGGGCTCACGGCCGGCGCGGTCAAGGGTTGAGAGGTAAGGCAAATGGCTTCTTCGTTGCAAATTTCGGGCATCAACAAACGCTACGGCCGAGGCGACAACAGTGTCGAGGTGCTCAAGCGCATCGACATCCATGTCGAGCCCGGTGAGTTCCTGATCCTGGTGGGCCCCTCGGGCTGTGGCAAATCCACCTTGCTCAACATCATTGCCGGGCTGGACGACCCGAGCGAAGGCGAGATCCGCATCGGTGATCGCAACGTGGTGGGCATGCCGCCGCGCGACCGCGACATCGCCATGGTGTTCCAGAGCTACGCGCTCTACCCCACGCTCAGCGTGGCCGACAACATCGGCTTTGCCCTGGAGATGCGCAAGATCCCCAAGGCCGAACGCCAGGCCCGCATCGCCCAGGTGGCCGCCATGCTGCAGATCGAGCACCTGCTGGACCGCCGGCCCAGCCAGCTCTCGGGTGGGCAGCGCCAGCGCGTGGCCATGGGCCGGGCCCTGGCGCGGCAGCCGCAGCTGTTTCTGTTCGACGAGCCTCTGTCCAACCTGGACGCCAAGCTGCGCGTGGAGATGCGCGCCGAGATCAAGCGCCTGCACCAGACCAGCGGCATCACCAGCGTCTATGTCACCCACGACCAGGTCGAGGCCATGACCCTGGGCTCGCGCATCGCGGTGATGAAGGGCGGCGTGGTGCAGCAGTTGGGCACCCCCGACGAGATCTACAACCACCCCGCCAACACCTATGTGGCCACCTTCATCGGCTCGCCGACCATGAACCTGGTGCGCGGCCGGCACCACGGCGGCAGCTTCGAGATGCTGGGCCTCTCGGTGCCCCTGGCGGGCCCGGCCGAGCCCGCCCAGCCGGGGCAGGACCTCTTGCTGGGCGTGCGGCCGGAGCACCTGCTGCTGGACGACGCCTCACCCTGGCGCGGCGAGGTCAGTGTGGTCGAACCCACCGGCCCCGACACCTATGTGGTGGTCGACACCTCGTCGGGCACGCTGACCCTGCGCACCGGCGCCCAGACCCAGGTGCGCCCGGGGGACCGCGTCGGTATCTCGGTCGCGCCCGGCCATGCCCATTGGTTCGATGGCGCCAGCGAGATGCGCCGGGCCTGACATGCCGCTCGCCCGGACCGCACCGCCTCTGCTGGGCCTGCACCACGTCGCGCTGATCTGCCGCGACGTGGCGCGTTCACGCGACTTCTACACCCGGGTGCTGGGTCTGCCCGTGCTGCATGAGCAGTACCGGGCCGAGCGCCAGTCGCACAAGATCGATCTGGCCCTGCCCGATGGCAGCCAACTGGAGTTGTTTTCGTTCCCGTCCCCGCCCGCACGGCCCTCGCGGCCCGAAGCCTGCGGCCTGCGCCACCTGGCCTTGCGCGTGGCCGACCTGGCGGCCTGGGTGGCGCACCTGCAGGCGCAGGGCGTGCCGGTCGAGCCGCTGCGCACCGATGAGGTGACCGGCGCCACCTTTACCTTTTTTGCCGACCCCGACGGCCTGCCGATCGAGTTGGTGCAAGCGGTCGGGTAGGAGGCGGGGCGATGGGGCGGCCCCATGGGGTGGCCTGATCGGTGGCGCAGCCCCGACCAGGCATAAAAAAAGGGCCGCATCGCTGCGGCCCTTTTTGTTGGAGCTGGAAGGCTCAGGCAGGCATTACATGCCCATGTCGCCCATGCCGCCCATGCCGCCCGGCATGGCCGGAGCTGCGGACTCGTCCTTCGGAGCTTCGGCCACCATGCACTCGGTGGTCAACAGCAGCGAGGCCACCGATGCAGCGTTTTGCAGCGCGGTGCGGGTCACCTTGGTCGGGTCCAGGATACCCATTTCGATCATGTCGCCATAGGTGTCGTTGGCGGCGTTGAAGCCGTAGTTGCCCTTGCCATTCAGCACGGCGTTCACGACCACGCTCGGCTCGCCGCCGGCGTTGTACACGATTTCGCGCAGGGGGGCTTCGATGGCCTTCAGGATCAGCTTGATGCCGGCGTCTTGATCGGCGTTGTCGCCCTTGATCTCGCCAGCAGCTTGCTTGGCACGCAGCAGAGCCACGCCACCACCGGCCACGATGCCTTCTTCCACAGCAGCGCGGGTAGCGTGCAGGGCGTCTTCAACGCGGGCCTTCTTTTCCTTCATTTCGACTTCGGTGGCAGCACCCACCTTGATCACGGCCACACCGCCGGCCAGCTTGGCCACGCGTTCTTGCAGCTTTTCGCGGTCGTAGTCGCTGGTGGCTTCTTCGATCTGCACGCGGATTTGCTTCACGCGGGCTTCGATGTCAGCAGCAGCGCCGGCGCCGTCGATGATGGTGGTGTTTTCCTTGCCCACTTCGATGCGCTTGGCTTGGCCCAGGTCAGCCAGGGTCACCTTTTCGAGCGACAGGCCGACTTCTTCAGCGATGACCTTGCCACCGGTCAGGATGGCGATGTCTTCCAGCATGGCCTTGCGACGGTCGCCGAAGCCAGGAGCCTTCACAGCCACCACCTTCAGGATGCCGCGGATGGTGTTCACCACCAGGGTCGCCAGGGCTTCGCCATCGACTTCTTCAGCGATGATCAGCAGCGGACGGCCCGACTTGGCCACTTGCTCCAGGGTCGGCAGCAGGTCGCGGATGTTGCTGATCTTCTTGTCGAACAGCAGCACGAACGGGTTGTCCAGCAAAGCGGCTTGCTTTTCCGGGTTGTTGATGAAGTAGGGCGACAGGTAGCCGCGGTCGAACTGCATGCCTTCAACGACGTCGAGTTCGTTGTTCAGCGACTTGCCGTCTTCCACGGTGATCACGCCTTCCTTGCCGACCTTGTCCATCGCGTCAGCGATGATCTGGCCGATGGAAGCATCGCTGTTGGCCGAGATCGAGCCGACTTGAGCGATTTCCTTGGAGGTGGTGGTGGCCTTGGTGGCCTTCTTCAGCTCTTCGACCAGGGCCGAAACAGCCTTGTCGATACCGCGCTTCAGGTCCATCGGGTTCAGGCCGGCGGCCACGTACTTGGAGCCTTCGCGAACGATGGCTTGGGCCAGCACGGTGGCGGTGGTGGTGCCGTCACCAGCGTTGTCGCTGGTCTTGGAGGCCACTTCCTTCACGAGCTGGGCGCCCATGTTCTGCAGCTTGTCCTTGAGTTCGATTTCCTTGGCCACGGACACACCGTCCTTGGTCACGGTCGGGGCGCCGAACGAGCGTTCCAGCACCACGTTGCGGCCCTTGGGGCCCAGGGTCACTTTGACTGCGTTGGCCAGGATGTTCACACCCTCGACCATGCGAGCGCGGGCTTCACCGCCGAAGACGACGTCTTTTGCTGCCATGTTGTTTTCTCCGAATTCAGTAAATGGATTGTGCGGGGGTGAGGCGAATTACTTTTCGACGACGGCGAAAAGGTCTTCTTCCTTCATGACCAGCAGCTCGTCGCCGCCCACCTTGACGGTCTGGCCGCTGTACTTGCCGAACAGGACGCGGTCGCCAACCTTGACGGCCATGGCGCCCAGTTCACCCTTGTCGTTCTTCTTGCCGGGGCCGACGGCCAGCACTTCGCCTTGATCAGGCTTTTCAGCGGCGTTGTCGGGAATCACGATGCCGGAGGCAGTCTTGGTTTCGTTTTCCAGGCGCTTGACGATCACGCGATCGTGCAGAGGACGAAGGTTCATTGCATCTCCTGAGAGCAAAAAGGGGGTTTCACAATCGAAGGGTGCACCGCCCACGACGGGCACCATCAACTCAGCGAGCGGCGGGTGCTGTTAGCACTCAACCGCTTCGAGTGCTAATCATAAGGGCTTTTATGCGGCTTTCAAGAGGGGTGACGCACGGAGATGAATCGCCCCAGGTTTGCGGAGGCTCCATGTCGGCACCTCGTCAGTCAGAACACCGCGATGGTGGCCTGACCTAAACCAAACAGCCTCCTCGAAACCCAGGGTGCTTCAGGTTGGGTTGTGACCGTTTTTCGCGCTATTTCAGGTTTGCAAGCTTCGTTTATTTCTCAGGCGCCTTGCCGACCTTGTTGACGGCCTGCAAGAAGTCGAAGTCCACGCCCTGATCGGCTTGGGTCACGGTCTGCAGGAACAGCTTTCGATAGCCTCGCTCTGCTGTGGGCTCAACAACAGGTGATTGAGCAATTCGGCGTGCAAGTTCTTCTGCGGAAACCAGCAAGGCGATTTCACGGTTCTTGACGCTCAGCCTGATCCGATCGCCATTCCGGACGTGAGCCAAAGGGCCACCAATGGCTGCTTCTGGGGTGACATGCAAAACAATCGTTCCGAAGGCGGTGCCACTCATGCGGCCGTCAGAGATGCGTACGATGTCTTTCACCCCGGCCCGTGCCAGCTTGCGGGGAATCGGGATGTACCCTGCTTCTGGCATGCCGGGTGCACCCTTGGGACCGATGTTCTTGAGTACAAGAATGTCTTCAGGATTGACGTCAAGGTCATCACTGTCAATCCGGTTTGCTAGGTCGGCACTGTTTTCAAACACGACGGCACGGCCTTCGTGCTCCATCAACTTGGCGTCGGCAGCCGACTGCTTGATGATCGCGCCCCTCGGCGCCAGGTTGCCGTTCAGCACCGCCAGTCCCCCCTGCGGATAAATCGGGTTGTCGAAAGAGCGAATCACATCCTGAACGAATCCATCACCAGACTGCTCGATCTCTTCACCCAGTGTCCTGCCTGTGACCGTCATGGCCTCTAAGCGCAACAAAGGCTTGAGTTCGCGCAGCAAGGTGGCCATACCGCCGGCTTTGTGGAAGTCCTCCATGTAATGTTGACCGGAAGGCTTGAGATCAAGCAGCACAGGGGTTTCCCTCCCCATTTGGTCCAGACCTAGAAGGTCAATGTCAATGCCCATACGACCCGCAATCGCGGTCAGGTGAACGATGCCGTTGGTGGAGCCACCAATGGCCAAAAGCACACGCAGTGCATTTTCAAAGGCTGCAGGCGTCAGGATCTTGTCGATCGTCAGACCTTTGCGTGCCAATTCGACGGCTTGTCGGCCGGTTTCTTCTGCGATCCGGATGCGGTCAGCGGTCACTGCGGGTGGCGATGCTCCGCCCGGAACAGTCATGCCCAGAGCTTCGGCAATGCAAGCCATGGTGCTGGCAGTGCCCATGACCGAACAGGTACCGACGCTGGCTACCAACTGGTTGTTGACGTCACTGATCTCCTGAGCGTCAATTTCTTCTGCACGGAACTTGCCCCAATACCTGCGACAGTCCGTGCATGCCCCAACGCGTTCGCTGCGGTGACTTCCGGTCAACATTGAACCGGTGATCAGCTGAATGGCCGGGATACCTGCCGATGCGGCGCCCATCAGCTGAGCGGGCACAGTCTTGTCGCAACCACCGATCAGCACTACTGCGTCCATTGGCTGTGCACGAACCAGCTCTTCTGTGTCCATGGACATCAGGTTGCGCAGGTACATGCTGGTGGGGGCCGAAAAGCTCTCATGGATGGAGATCGTCGGAAAATCCATGGGAAGGCCGCCCGCGAGCATGATCCCTCGTTTGACCGCTTCGATGAGCTGTGGCATGTTGCCATGGCAAGGGTTGTAGCTGCTGCCGGTGTTGGTGATGCCAATGACGGGACGGTCCAGCGCATCGTCTGTGTAGCCCGCCCCTTTGATGAAGGCCTTGCGAAGGAACAAGGAAAAACCTTGATCGCCGTAGTTGGTCAGCCCTTTTTTCAGGCCTTTGGGTTCGTTGCTCATGGGTTCTGCTTTCAAATGGTGGGATTCATGTGAATTGGTAAAAATTAGCGGGATTGATCACAAGAATTCGATCTCTGATGGCATCGTTTGGCGCGGCCTTGGCAAACAGATCCGCCAAGAGGGCATCGTTAGGCATCTTGTGGGATGGCTTGTCTGTTGGGTGCGGCCAATCACCTCCCCAAGGCATGCGCTCGGGCGCTTCCTTCGCAACGGTCTGAGTCACAATCACACGACCGATGGACGTCGGAGGCCCTGCCTCCGTGTCAAAGTAGACGCTTGACAACTTCACGCAGGCGCAGTCCTTCTGAAGCAGGTCCTGGACCACGCCGAATACTTCGTGGTTCACCAACGCAGGCTGCGGTACACGCGCGAGATGGTCGAATACGACCGCACATGGCAGTTGTGCCCAGGTTGATTTGCGCTCCAGACGATAATTTGCTGGTGCATTCACCTGAATGTGCCAGCCTGGCGCCGCCACACGGGCAGCCAGCCCATGGAACGTTCCCAGGGATTCGACGAGCAGGCGGTTGTCATCGCCGTAGCAGGACGGTTGAACAAACACGTTCCCTGGCTTCCCCAGTCGACGCTGCAAGACGCGGTGGTCTTCCACGGTTACACCGTCCGGTTTCAGGGTGGCCTGCGGCGCCCTGGTCAATCGGACGTCATAGATGGGGTGGTGGCCATCCGTTGCGTTGGCAGGAAGCCAGGTTTGAGGGAGTCCTGTGCCCGCGGACCATTTCGCGGCCACGGGCCCCTCACTGCGGGGCGATGAAATGGATAGGCACGCCACACCACCCAGGCCTGAGGCTGCCGGTGCGCCGAACAGTTTGATTGAATCGCGGCAAGAGTAGTTTGTTGACATGCTCTGTCTCCTTGTTCAAATCGAAAGCGTTTGATTCGAGAGCTTGAGCGCGATTCAATCGGGCTTTATGTTCGAGTCTTTGATGATCCTGCTCCACCGGGTCACTTCCTCCTTGATGACGGTTCTTGCTTCATCAGCGCTGGTGTAGACCGCTACGGCGCCTTGAGCCGCCAGGGCCTCCTTGACCTCCTGCAGGGCCATGACGTCTTTCAGTGCCGTACTGAGGCGTGCGATGGCTTCCTTGGGAGTGGCGGCCGGGGCCAGAAGCCCGAACGTGGAGCTCACCTCGAACCCTTTGAGACCCGCCTCAGTGGCCGTGGGAACATCCGAAATGGCAGGATTGCGTTGTGCCGTAGTGATCGCCAATGCACGGATGCGACCACCTTTGATGAAGGACTGCGTGGCGGGCAAGGTGTCGAACACCACATCCACCTGTCCGCCCATCAGGTCATTCAGGGCAGGTGCGCTGCCCTTGTATGGAATGTGGGTGATGCTGACCCCTGCTTGGCGCTTGAACAGTTCTGCAGCAAGGTGTTGCGGTGAGCCGTTGCCAGATGACCCATAGTTCAGTGAGCCAGGCTTTGCTTTGGCTGCCACGATGAAATCGGCCAAGTTGCTTGCTTTCACCGATGGGCCAACCGCCACGACCAGCGGAACCCGTCCCAAGATAGCGATGGGGGCAAAGCTCCTGTCCATGTTGAAGCCTGCTGTCGATGCCATCAGAACACTGTTGATGGAGTGGCTGGTCAAGGCGCCGAGCAACAAGGTATAGCCATCCGGGCTCTCTTTGGCCACTGCCGCCGCCCCCAGGTTCCCTGCAGCCCCTGCCCGGTTGTCAACGAACACCGGTTGGCCCAGCACCACAGACAGTTTCTGAGCCACCACACGCCCGATCAAATCCGTTGCACCGCCAGGCGTGTAGGGCACAACGATCTTGATGGGTCGATCAGGGTAGGCGGCAAAGGCATGTCTCGGCATCAAGCCGATTGCAGCCAAGGCCGCTGCGCCCAGTGCAAATGCACGACGCGGTATGGATCTCTCAGAGGTCATGTCGTCTCCGGCGTTTGTAAGAAGTGCCGAGATTCTTGATTTCAGAGAAACAAAATACAATTTGGCTTTTGTTTTTTCAAACAAAAATAATTTTTGTTATGGATCTCAGATACATCGAAAGCTTTGTGACCACCGTTGACTGTGGGTCGATTGCTGAAGCTGCGAGGCGCCTGGACATGACATCCGCTGCTGTTGCAGCGCGGCTTAAAGCACTGGAACTGGATCTGGGCGCCGAGTTGGTGCAACGCGCTGGCCGTTCTGTTCGTCCGACGGCCGCAGGTTTGAACATTCTGAACAGTGCCCGAGTCATGCTGCGAGAAGCCCGGGATTTGCGGGCATTGGCAAATGAGAACGTATCGCTGGGTGAACTCCGCCTGGGCACCTTTGTTTCTGCTTTGACGACGGTGTTGCCGCCCGTTTTGCGTCACCTGTATGAGCAGCATCCCAACCTGTCAGTGTCGGTGGTTTCAAATGCGTCGACCGAGTTGTGCCGCATGGTGGCCAGTGGAGATCTGGATGCTGCAGTGGTGGTGGAGCCACAATTTGCCATGCCCAAGACCTGTGAGTGGCGCCCCCTGATGGAGGAGCCACTGGTGGTGGTGGTTCCGCGGGAGCTTGCAGGCCAGGATCCTTTGGAACTCCTGCGGACAGCGCCGTTCATCCAATACGACAGATCCGTGCTGGGCGGTCAGCTGGCCGATCGGTATTTGCATCAACAGGGCATCACGCCCAAAAAACGCCTTGAAATCAATGGGCTGATGTCGATTGCCGCCATGGTTGATCAAGGCCTGGGCATCTCGTTGTTGCCAGATTGGTCGGCGTTATGGTCTGACGGATTGGCCATCGAGAAGATCAACTTGCCGGGAAAAGCTCCCGTGCGCAAGATCGGCCTGATTTGGGGTTCGCACGGCCCCCATGCACCCATTGCGCGACTTTTTCTTCAATATGCAGAAACCTTGGTCAAGGAGACCAAGAGGACACGCACGCGTTGAGCGCGGTAACCGCCAGCGTTGGTTGGCATGTCTGGTTAGATGATTGACCGACAGTACGGGGTCGCTTGCAACCTAGACTTCCAATGTTGATTGGTATGTCTGCAGGGGGGCTGGTCAAAACGACCTGACTACCAGCTGCGGGGATGGATTGGCCCAGAACTATGTGACCATGCCCGGTAGCTGTGCAAAGTAGCGCTGCATTGAAGCTACCGCTTCACGCACCTTGGCGGGTTCCCCATCGCGCTGGGGAGTGATGGCAGTTATGGGCAACAAGGGCAGCCGCCACTGAGGCAGCAGATGTACCAAAGTGCCACGTGCTATGGCGGATTGCACATCGGCAATAGCCAGGCGGGCTAAACCAAGGCCTTGCTCACACATTTGTTGCAGTGCGTTTCGGTTGTTGCTGACGATCCGAGCACCCACGTCTACTCGCTGTGGATCTATTGTGGGGTGCTGAAACTCCAGCTGCATTGTGGGCAAGGGCTGGTCTAAGTCTGCTGTCTCCATGGTCACAGGGGCTTTGGTTTCACCGACAAAGGCGAGCATCTGGTGTTTGGCCAGCGACATGGGTGTTTCTGGCACGCCAAATCTCTCCAGGTAGGCGGGAGCTGCGCACAAGGCAACCTCCAAAGAGCCAAGTGGTCGCGTGACCCATTGGGAATCAGGCATGCGTCCAACTCGAATGGCTATGTCGATACGAGACTCGATGAGGTCAATCATTGCGTCCTCGATCAGCAGGCTCAGGCGCAGTTGGGGCCACTGCATCAACAGAGGGGCAAGTGCCATCATGTGAGATGAGAAACCTACGGGCGCGGCCACTCGCAACTCGCCCGTGGGGGCATCGTGGGCTTGTGCAAGCGAGTCGGCTGCCGCGCGCGCAGCATCGACTAGGCGACGACAGTGTTGGTAGCAACGTTCTCCGGCGTCCGTGAGCGTAATTTTGCGAGTCGAGCGGTGCAAGAGTGTCACGCCCGATTGCTTTTCCAGCGCACGCAACGTTTGACTTACCGCTGATGGGCTCATACCCAGCTTGCGCGCAGCAGCGCTCATTGAGCCGGCGGAAACAGTCTCGGCGAAAACCGCGTAGGGCTTGAACTCGTCCATTTTCAGATATTTGTAAGTGGGGCTTTAAAGTGTTATTGGTTTCTACCCGCTTATCAGATCATTGTGAAGAAAATAAAGTAAAGGCACTCTTTAACACATGGAGAAATTTCATGAAGATTGCTTTGATCGGAGCCACCGGATTTGTTGGCCAGGCGTTACTACCAGAGTTGTTGAGCCGTGGTCACCAAGTGACCGCTATCGTCCGTCAGATCGTGGCAGATCCCGTGAAACTGCCGTCACAGGAGGGGCTGAAGACTGCCAGGGCAGACGCCATGGACGCCGAGGCGATTTGCACTGCAGTTCGCGAGCATGATGCCGTGGTGTCTGCCTTCAATCCCGGATGGCACGAACCAGATTTGTACGAGAAGTACATGCGTGGTAGCGCCTCTATTGTGCGTGGGGTGCAAGCCAGCTGCGTTAAGCGCCTTTTGGTGGTGGGCGGTGCTGGCAGCCTGTACGTTGCTCCGGGGGTTCAGTTGGTAGATACCCCGCTCTTTGCCGAAAAGGCACCAGCCCATGTTCTTCCTGGGGCACGCGCAGCCCGTGACCTGCTCACGGACCTGTACACCAATACGAAGCTTGATTGGACATTCCTGAGCCCACCCGCTTTTCTGGAGGTGGGCCTGCGCACTGGCGCATATCGCATAGGAATGGACGAATTACTGATGACAAATAGTGGCCCAGCCGGTATCTCCGTTGCCGATATGGCCATCGCCATCGTTGACGAACTAGAGCGGCCACAGCATATCAAGGCTCGCTTCACTGTCGCGAGCCCAGAGTAGATCTGCATATTTACACCGTGAATTGACGCAGCGGCATTTGCGTACGTCACGCTTCGCAGGCGGGACGGTGGCTGCGCAATATGCGCAAAAGGCAGCCATGGAAATTCTTAAAAATGCGTTGGGGTTGAAATTCATCCAATTTTTTCTGTTGTTTTAATATTTTTCGTTTTTATAAATTATCTGAAAGAAAGAACCATGACTACAAAGACACTTGCAAGCAATGAAAAATTGCAAAAAAATTCAGCTCTATTCTGGTTTGCTCTCTTTGTGCCTGTTGCCATAATTGGTTTTGGCATTAATTTTCTTGTTAATCCAGAGGGCGCCTCTGCCGGCTTTGGAATTCCCATCCATGACCCAGCTGCCTTTCCATATATGTGGATAAAGGGGATTCGAGATATATTTGCCGGCCTATCGGTAACCACACTGATCTTGCGTGGCAATCGCCGTATTGTTGCTGCGATATACAGCATTGCTGTTTTTATCGCGGTGGGCGATGGATTTGTAATTCTTGGTCATATGGGATTTGCGCCACCTATTTTTATGCATTGGGGGACGGCGACTTATATGGCGATCGTAGCCCTATTTCTCCACAAGAATGGCGCCCGCTGAATTTGCATCGAATTGATTCTTCCTGAGTTTGAATCTAAGGCTTGCGTAAAAGAGGAAATAATGAATAAATTGGGATCCAAAACAACAGCGCTAGAGGCCCTTCGGGCGCGAAGCCTGAAAGGCAAGCGAGCGATTGTGACCGGAGCCAACTCTGGTCTCGGTTTGGAGGTTGCGCGCGTGCTGGCATTGGGTGGAGCGGATGTGCTTCTAGCTTGTCGCAGTCTGGAGGCGGGGGAGCGGACAGTCAAGTACCTGCAATCCACCCTGAATTTGGATGTGGGCCATCTCTCGGCATGTCAGCTTGATTTGTCAGACCTGTGCTCTGTGCAGCGTTTTTCAGAAGAATTCGCCAAGTCTGGTCGTTCGTTAGACCTGCTGATTAACAATGCTGGCATCATGGCGGTGCCGTTAGCACCCACGGTGCAAGGCTTTGAGTCGCAGATTGGAACGAATCATTTGGGCCACTTCTATTTGACAAAGCTCTTGGCGCCTATTTTGTTGAGGGCATTGGAGGCACGCATTGTCACCGTTTCAAGTGAGTTGCACAGGAAAGGTGATCCGGACAGTCTCCTCTCTACGTTGAGCACAGATCTCACTTACGGCCGCAGGCGTTATAAGCCATTTGTAGCATACGGTGACTCTAAATTGGCAAACATTTTATTCACTCGAGCCTTGTCTGAGCGAATGCCCTCCAATGTGTTAGCGCTTTCATTGCACCCAGGGGTTATCGCAACAAATCTCTCTCGCAGCTTGGGTGTCGCCGGGTCGGTGTATCGTTTCGCGGCACGCCCTTTTCTTAAAAGCGTTGCGCAGGGGGCCGCAACGACTATTTTCGCGGCGACAGCACCTGAACTCGTCGGGCGAAGTGGTCTTTATCTTTCGGATTGTTCCGAAAAGCAGCCTAGCGCCAGTGCGCTTGATGTGAGTCTTGCAAATGAATTGTGGGAGTTGTCCGAAAAGGCGATTCTTTCAGTTAAATGAAATGGCCCACATAGACTAATATTTAGTCACCCCTGAGAAATTCAAACACCAGTCCGTGCGCCAAATAGAAGCGCAGGTGCGGCGCGCAAATTGAGGACTGCACGCGCGCGCCCCGGAGTTCGTCGCCAACGGTCGCAAGCGCTTGATCTTTATCGGGCGGCAAGGTCTGGCGCCTGGGGATTTGTGTGATCGCCTCTGCTGTTTGAGGGACTGCCTTCAATTGGGCCAGTTCTTCTTCTCGTGCGGCGATGCCGGTCCGCGCGGCTTCTTCAAACAGAGGCTGCTGCTGGACGTCGAGTTGCTCGCGCTTTACGCCAAAGCAGATGCGACGCGCCTGAGCCAACTCGACGCTGAGCACGTCGGTCTTGGCGTCGCGCAGCGCAATGGATTGCCTGGCCTGATCCGCTCGTTTGGCGCCTCGCTCGATGCGCTGCAGCCGCTGAGCCGTGTGCGCACACAACTCATCAGGCCCCATGTGCTCGCAGGCTGTGCGGACATCCGACAGACCTTATTTGAAGCAGCGCAGTCAAAAGCACGTGGGCCGCAGTTTTCGACGGACTTTCCTCAAAGGAAAGCATGTCCATAAAGCAACGACTTACGGCTGATGCGCCCGACGGACTTTATTTGTCTGCATCAGCCCACTCACTACACAGCCAAGCCCGCCCTCAGCGCCGCGCCACCCAGTACACCGCACCCTCGGCGCCATAGCGCTCGTCGTGCGGCACGTCCGGCGCCAGTTCGAAGCGGTCTCCCGCCCGCAGGTGGCGGGTCTGGCCGTCCACCGTCAGCCACATCTCGCCCTCGGTCACCAGCGCCCTGGCTTCAAAGGGATGGGTGTGCAGGGGCACCACCTGAAGGGGTTGCCAGCGCCGTTCCAGCACCTCGGCAAAGCCCAGGGCCTGGGCCTGGGCGCGAAAATGTTCAAAGGTCTCGGGCATGGGGGGCTCCTGATCGGTGGGGTGGGTGAAATTATCCTGGCTGCCAACCGCGCGTCGTGTTGAATGTCCCTATGTCCCCAATAGGGCGCAAATGCCCGACCCAGCACAGCCCCCTGTCTTGCGGGGGGCGGGGGCGTCCTGCAGAAAAGCCCGCAAGCCGGCATACTCAGCGGCTTGCAAGAAGCGCGCATCTGTTGCCGGATGAGCGGGCGGCCCTGGTGCCGGCCTTGCTGCTGCCTGGGCGGCCGGCTTCCTGTTTTCTGTGAACCCTCATGACCCCGAGCCGCACATGACCTACCCCAACACCCAACTCTTCATCCGTGGCCAATGGCTGGACGCCGCTGACGGCAAGACCCTGGCCGTCTTCAATCCCGCCACCGGTCAGGAAATCGGCCGCGTGGCGCATGCCAGCCGGGTCGATCTGGACCAGGCCCTGTTGGCCGCCCAGGACGGCTTTGCCCTCTGGCGTGACACGCCGGCCATCGAGCGCAACAAGGTGATGCGCCGCGCTGCCGCCCTGATGCGCGAGCGCGCTGGCGACATCGCCGTGCTGCTGACCCAGGAGCAGGGCAAGCCCCTGCCCGAGGCCAAGGTCGAGGCCCTGGCTGCCGCCGACATCATCGAGTGGTTTGCCGATGAAGGCCTGCGCGTGTATGGCCGCATCGTGCCCTCGCGCGGCAACCTGGCCATCCGCCAGATGGTGCTGAAAGACCCGGTGGGCCCGGTGGCGGCCTTCACGCCCTGGAACTTCCCCATCAACCAGGTGGTGCGCAAGCTGGCTGCCGCCCTGGCCACCGGCTGCTCGATGATCGTCAAGGCTCCGGAAGAAACCCCGGCCGCGCCGGCTCAACTGATCCGTGCCTTTGCCGACGCCGGTCTGCCGGCAGGCGTGCTCGGCCTGGTCTACGGCAACCCTGCCGAGATTTCCAGCTACCTGATCGCCCACCCGGTGATCCGCAAGATCACCTTCACCGGCTCCACCCCGGTGGGCAAGCAACTGGCTGCGCTGGCCGGCCAGCACATGAAGCGCGTCACCATGGAGCTGGGCGGGCATGCCCCGGTGATCGTGGCCGAAGACGCCGACATCGCTCTGGCCGTCAAGTCGGCTGGTGCGGCCAAGTTCCGCAACGCGGGCCAGGTCTGCATCTCGCCCACCCGCTTTCTGGTGCACGAAAGCATCACCAAAGACTTTGCTGCCGCTCTGGTGGCGCACGCCCAGTCGCTCAAGGTGGGCAACGGCCGTGACGAAGGTGTGCAGATGGGCCCGCTGGCCAACCCGCGCCGTGTGACCGCCATGGCCGAGTTCACCCAGGACGCCGTGCAGCAAGGCGCCACCGTGGCCTATGGCGGTGCCCGTATCGGCGAGGCCGGCAACTTCTGGCAGCCTACCGTCCTGACCGACGTGCCGCTCAACGCCAAGGTGTTCAACGACGAGCCCTTCGGCCCGATGGCCGCCATCCGCAGCTTCAACACCCTGGAAGACGCCATCACCGAAGCCAACCGCCTGCCCTATGGCCTGGCGGGTTACGCCTTCACGCGCTCGCTCAAGAACGCCGACCTGCTGTCGCGCAAGGTCGAAGTGGGCATGCTGTGGGTCAACATGCCGGCCATGCCCTCGGCCGAAATGCCCTTCGGCGGCATCAAGGATTCGGGCTACGGCTCGGAAGGCGGCCCGGAGGCCATGGAGGCCTACCTCAACACCCGCTCGGTGGCGGTGATGAACGCCTGAGGCTCGCTGAGCCAGGCTGGGCTGGGCGGCGGTGCGGCCGAAAGCTGCCAGAATCACGGCGCTATGACCCGCCCCCACCCGGACTCCGACGATCTGACCCACGCCCCCCTGCCCGACACACCGGGCCGGATCAGCCGCAAGATCTTCCACTGCGTGCCCGACGCCGGGCAACTGCCGGAAACGATCCAGCGCAACCTGCAGCAACTGCGGGCGCAAAACCCGGGCTGGGAGCAGCTCATCATGGACGACCGGCGCCAGGCCGAGTTCATCCAGACCTGGGGCTCGCCCCGGCTGCAGGCGGCCTACCAGCGGCTCAACCCGGCCTATGGCCCGGCGCGGGCCGACCTGTTCCGCTATTTCGCGTTGTATGTGATGGGTGGCGTGTACTTCGACCAGAAAAGCGGCTTGCAAGGTCCGCTGGATGCGCTGCTGCAGCCTGATGACCAGTACCTGGTGGGCGATGGTGGTGACACCGTGCACCCCGAGCTGGCCCACACCGTGGGCGGCGAATACATCCAGTGGTTTCTGGCCGCAGCGCCTCGCCACCCCTTGCTGGGTGCCGTGCTGCACCAGGTGCTGCAGCGCATCGAGCAGTATTCGCCGCTGCGCGAGGGCGTGGGCAAGATGGGCGTGTTGCGTGTCACCGGCCCCATCGCCTACACCCAGGCCCTGGCCCCGGTCTTGTCGCAGCACCCGCACCGCTGCATCGTGGCGCAACAGGTGGGCCTGCTCTACACCACGCTGGCGCGCGAGACCTCGCACATGCAGCTGGCCGGGCGCCGGCACTACAGCGAACTCACCGCACCGGTGGTGCTGGCCGACCCGGCCTGGCCCCTGGGCCGCCGCCTGCGCCATGCCGGCGAGGCCCTGCTGGCCGCCGTGCCCGAGCGCCTGCGCATCCTCAACCGGCAACGTGTGGCGCGGCGCCGGCAGGCCCAGGCTTGATCAACAAGTCACAAGTGGTCCAGCAGGCGCGCAATGGCTTCGGGTGAGGGCAATTGGTCGCGTAGATTTTTGGGCAAGGTCTTGGTGATTTCGTAGGTGGCCACGCCAATCGGCTTGCGCGCATCGCGCAAGGCGTATTCCACAATCGTGCGCCTTTTCTCCTTGCACAGAATGATGCCGATGGACGGGTTCTCGTCCTTTTGCCGGACCTGGGCATCGAGCGCCGCCAAGTAAAACGGCATCTTGCCGACAAACTCTGGCTCAAACTCCCCGATTTTCAATTCGATGGCTACCAGCGAGCGCAGGTGCCGGTGAAAGAGCAACAGGTCGATGAAGAACTCACGGCCGTCCACCTCCAGCCGAAACTGGCTTCCCATGAACGCAAACATGCCGCCCATGGCCCGCAGAAAGTCTTCAATGCGGGCCATGAGGGCACGCTCCAGCGCACGCTCGTTGTGTTATTCACCCAACTCGAGGAAGTCGAACAAGTATTCATCCTTCATGGCGAGGCTGGCCTGTGCGCGCAAGGCAGGGGTCAGTGTCTTGTCGAAATTGCTCTGCCCTAGCCGCGATTTTTCATGGCTTTGGTTGTCGATGTGGTGGGCCAGCATGCTTTTTGACCAACCCCACTTGCGTGTCATGCGCAGGTAGAACTCGCGTTGTTGCCCGTCCTTGCAACGTGACAGAATTAGCAGGCTATGTGCCCATCCAATTTCTCCAACCAACCGTTGGAGTTTTGGGCTGGCGCTGTATTCCTGATAAAGCAGGCGCATGTACCAAAGGTTTTGCGTGGAGAAACCGCCCACGCCGGGGTAGGCTGTCTGCAGGTCCGTCGAAAGCTGCGCCACCACGGCTTTGCCCCATCCCGCAACCCGTTGCCGCGCCACAATCGAGCGCCCGATATCCCAGTACAGGCCGACCAACTCGGTGTTGACTGAGCGCAAGGCCGCGTGTTGTGCGGACTGGATGCGTGTCTTCACCTCGGCCAGCAAAGCCCCGTAGTCGTACTCGATGTCGGCTGTGGTCCCTGCTGTCACGGCACTCTTGCGACCAGTCTTTCGAGTGATTGTCATCGCCATCCTTCCCATCGAGCCACAGGCTTTCGTTTGACGTTTGCCAAACGAGTGTAGGAGGGCGCTTGTTCAGATGGCGCGCTTTGGGCGGACGCAGGGGCACAGTCATCCGTCCCCGATTCCAGGTGACCACCTGGCGCTCCAGATGGCGGGCCAGGTGGTCAGTTCAATGTGGGTCTGCGCCCTTCAGTCGGCCAGTGCCTCCAGGGCATCCTCGGCGAGCTCGGCTTCCCGGCGCGGTTGAACGGCTGCCAGTCCCGGCGGCTCGATCCCGTCGATCAGCCAGTCGAACAGGCGGGGCGCGTTCACGGCCTGGATCAGCAGGCGGCCCTGGTTGGCCTTGATGACCTCGGTGGTCAGCATCGAGTCGGACAGCAGGGCCAGCGGGCTGGGCTCGATGTCGGCGGGGTCGAACTGGGTCACGGCGTGCAGGTCGTCCACCAGCAGGCCCAGGGCCTGGTCGCGGTGGCGCAGGATCATCACCTGGCTGGTGGGCGTGGTGCGCGAGCGCCGGCCATGCATCAGCTCGCCCAGGTCGAACACCCAGATGAAGCTGGCCTTGCCCTGCGGTGCCTGGTCGGCGCGCAGGCCCAGGATGCCGATCTGTGCCGTGCGCAGCCCCATCGAGGTGGTGCGCACCTCGGCAAAGGACACGGCCTCCTGCACGCACTCGGCGGGCAGGGCCATCAGGTTGCCATCGCTGAAGAAGGTGGCGAACTCAAGCCCGCCGGTCTGGGCCGGATCATGCTCGATGAAGTGCGCCCGGGTGCTGGCCGGGCTCTGCGCCGAGCGCACCTCGCCGAAATGGCGGTACACCACGGCGATCACGTCTTCGCGGTAACCGTCGCTGGTCTTGAACTCGCGGTAGCCGCTCGACACCGAGCAGGCCTCGATGGCGTATTGGCCCTGGTGGGTGGTGATGCGTGACAGGTGTTGCCCATTGCCCAGCGCCAGGGCGGCTGCGGTCAGATCGAGCTGTGATCCGATGGGGTGCTCGGCGCTGGTGCTGGCCAGCACCCGGCCCTGGCGGTCAACGAACGCGGCCTGCATCTGCTCGCGCCCACCGAGGCCGCTGCGCAGCATGTTCACCAGTTCGGGGCCTGAGTCGAACACGATGCCGATTCCGCCCACCACCTGCTCTTCGTGCTCAGGGTGGCGGATCGCCGCGTGGTAGATGTATGTGGGCGCACCTTCATAAAGCGCAGACGCCTCGAAAGGGCTGACGTGGTAATGCTGGGGGCTGCTCAGGGCCAGCACTTTGCTCAAGGCCTCGGGCGCAATGGACTGTCCTGCCAGCGCCGCGCTGTCCTCGCCGGTGGCCGCGATGATGCGTCCCTGGCGGTCGTACACCACCAGGCGGGTGTACACGGTGTAGAGCTGATTGATGTAGCCCAGGATGCTGGCAAAGCGTTCTGGGGTGTCTGACTCGGCTTGAGCCAGGCCTTGACGCAGTTCGGGCGTCAGGGCCCACCAGCGGCAGTCGTCCGAGCGTTCGTAGAGGTTGCGGTCCAGCAGGTCGACCAGCAGATGGGCGGTGAACTCGGCGTCCTGCAGCGATGAGGCCAGCACGGTCTGGTACAGGTCGTGGATCGACTGCTCGAACAGCTCGTTGCTGCGGTTGCCGGTCTCGCTGATCTGATCGAGCACGGTCTTGAGCTTGAGCAGGTCACCGGTCTGCCCCGCCGTCATCACCTGGCCGTTCCAGACGATGCGCTGGATGTGCCGTGCCGCCATCATGATGTCGTGCAGCGGAGGGCAGAAGGTGTCGGCGTGCGACAGCAAGCCGTTCAGCAGGGCCGGGTCCAGGCTGTTCATGAGGTCGCGCTCGCTGTGGCCGAAAGCCACGTCCAGCGGGATCATCACCTGCCCCAGCCAACCTGCCGGGCCCGGGTAGCCCTGGTAGCCCTCGGCGCTGAAGGTGCGCACCAGGTACTCGCGCCCGCCGAACAGGCGCAACTGGGGCGCGTGTTCGAGGTTCACCGGCACCTGGGCGCCCACCGGCACCCACAGCGGGTCGGCGCTGGCAATCACTTCGTGGCTGGCATCGAGCAACAGCAGGTTGCTGCGCCGCGCCGGGTCACCGTGTGAGGCAAAGATGCCTTGCATCTCGTGTTCAAAATGAAAGCACAGGCACAGCACGCCCACGACAGCGCCGGTGTCGGGGTGGTGCATGCGGCGTGAGTAGATCAGGGCTTTGCGCTTGCCTGGCCGCAGATCGCTGCTGCGGAAGGTCTCCACAAAACCGTCGCTGTCCAGGGTCTGCTGGATCAGGGGGTCGCTGCTGTGCTCCAGGGGCGTGGCGGGGTCGATCTGCACCAGCACATTGCCGGCCGTGTCCAGCAGGATGATCTCGTCATACACCGTGTACTTGCTGCGGTATTCGCAAAGCCGGTGGTAGATGCGGCCGCGTTCGTCGTGCTGGCCCGCCACGAAACTGCACAGCTCCCGGTCGGTGGCCAGAAAGCCCACATCGGCCGTGCGCTCGTACAGATTGCGCACCACGATGTCGATCACATACTGGGCCTTGGTGCCGATCTCGGTCAGCACATTGCTCACCTTCTCCTGCACCAGGCTGCGCACCAGTTCCTTCTCGAGCTTGGCAAAACTGCTGCGCGTGGCCGCCATGGTGGGCAGGATGGCGCGGGCCTCTTGCGGGCAGTTCATCTTGGCCGAGGCTTCGATGATGCGCCACATCAGGTTCAGCTCCTGCAGCGAGCGCTCACAGCGCCCCACGTCGCGCATGTGGGGCATGAAGACTTCGGTCTGGGCAGGCGTCAGCGGGCTGGCAGGCATGATGTTCCTTCTCGAGCATCAGTCGCTCTTCTGAGGGGGATGCAAAACTTATGCCCGTCGCGCTCGTTTAAGAGGCGATTCTTGTGACGAAAGTCAATCCGTATTTGTCATATTTGTGCGTTTTTTGGCGTCAACTGGTGGGGTGGCTCTGTTGTGGTGCCTAAATCCCTTTTGTGGTGCGTTTAGCTCTTGTTTGGTGCGTCTTGGCCGGCCAGCGAATCTCAAGAGACCGCAGCAGCCTGCGTCGTGGTGTGCGCCCCGCCCAGGAACAGGCGTTCCATGTGCGGATCGCTGAGGATCTCGGCCGCCGGCCGGTGCAACACCAGGCGGCCCGACTCCAGCGCAATCGCATCGTCTGAGTAGGCGAGGGCGCTTTTCACGTTCTGCTCCACCATCAACACCGTGGTGCCCTGGTCGGCCAGGCGGCGCAGCAGCTTGAACACGTCCAGCACCACCATGGGCGACAGGCCGATCGAGGGCTCGTCGATCAGGATCACCTTGGGTCGCAGCAGCAGGGCGCGGCCGATCTCCAATTGCTTCTGCTCCCCGCCCGACAGTGAGGCCGCACGCGAGTGCAGCCGCTCCTTCACGCGGGGGAAGAACTCCAGCACCTCCGGAATGCGCTCGTGGGTGGTCTTCATGCCCAGGGTGATGCCCCCCAGCTCCAGGTTCTCGTACACGCTGAGCTGGCCGAACAGGTTGCGCCCCTGCGGCACGAAGGCGATGCCGCGGGCCAGCAGGTCCTTCTGGCTGGCGCCGCCAATGCTCTCTCCGTTGAGCAGGATCTGGCCCTGGCGGGGCTTGAGCAGGCCGAACAAGGTCTTCAGCACGGTGGACTTGCCGGCCCCATTGGGCCCGATCAGCAGCGTGATGGCACCGCGCCGGGCCTGGAAGGACAGCTGGTTGAGGATCATGAAATCCTTGTAGCCGGCGGTCACGTTGTCAAAGGTGATGCAGGCCTCTGCATTGGGCGTCGTGGCCATGTTCAGCTCCCCAGGTAGGCGTCAAGCACCTGTTTGTTGGCTCGGATCTCGGCCGGCGTGCCAATGGCCATCACCTGGCCCTCCACCATCACCATGATGCGGTGGCACAGGTCCATCACGAAATCCATGTTGTGTTCGATCACCACGAAGCTGCCGCGGCGGCTCTGGTTGAGTTGCTTGAGCAAGGTGCTGATGCCGCCCACCAGCGAGGGGTTGACCCCGGCGCAGGGCTCGTCCAGCAGCACCAGATCGGGCTCGCTCATGAAGGCCATGGCGATGTCGACCAGCTTTTGCTGGCCGTAGCTCAGCTCGCCCGCCTTCTTGTGCGCCACGTGGCGGATGTGGAACTGGTCGATCAGTGCGTCGGCACGCGCCCCCAGGCCTGAGTCGCCGGGCGCGAACATGCGGCTCAGCAGGCTGCCCCGGTGCTCCTGGGCGGCCACGATCAGGTTGTCGCGCACGCTCATCTTGCCGAACACCTGCAGGGTCTGGAAGGTGCGGCCCACGCCGCGCCGGTTCAACGCCAGCGGGCCCAGGCGCGACACGTCCTGCCCGTGCAACAGGATTTGCCCCTCGTCGGGCGTGATCTGGCCCAGCATGCTGTTGAACAGCGTGGTCTTGCCCGAGCCATTGGGCCCGATGACGCCGAAGATCTCGCCGGGGCGCACGTCGAACGACACCCCGCCCACGGCCTGGATGGCGCCATAGGCCTTCTTCAGGCCTCTCACTTGCAGCAAGGGCTGGTTCATGGGGTTCATGCCTGGCCTCCGTTGGGGTGGGTGGGGGTTGCACGCGCTGCACGGGCGGCCGATTCTTCACGCGACTGGCGGCGTGCGCGCAGGCGCTCGGGCACGCTCAGCAGGCCATCGGGCAACCAGATCATCAGCAGCACCACGGCGGCGCCGAACACGAACAGGTACCAGGCCTGGGCAAAGCGCAGCCACTCGGGCAGGATCACGCCCACCGCCGAGCCCAGCAGCGGGCCAAAGAAGTAGCCCGGCCCGCCCACCACCACCATCAGGTACATCATGATGGACGAGCCCACGGTGAAGGTGGCCGGGTCGATGAACTGCACCTGCGAGGCATACAGCCCCCCGGCAATGCCGGCGTACACCGCACCGATGGCAAAGCTCATCAGCGTGTAGCTGCGGATGTCCACCCCCAGGCTCTCGGCCCGGATCGGGTTGTCGCGCAGGGCGGTGAAGGCCTTGCCCCAGGGCGAGCGCAGCAGGCCCCACAACAAGGCCCCCAGCACCACGGCAAAGGCCAGTACCAGGTAATAGTAGGCCAGGTTGCCGTCCAGGCTGAAGCCGAACAGGCCAGGGCGGGCGATGTCATTGATGCCGAAGGTGCCCCCGGTCAACCACTCTTCATTGCGCATCACCAGCCAGAGGGCGGTGTTGAAACCCAGCGTGGCAAAGGCCAGGTAGATGGTCTGCACGCGCAGGGCCGGAAAGCCCAGCAGCAGGCCCACCCCGAAGCACAGCAGCGCGGCCGTGGGCAGGCCGATCCAGAAGCTGATGCCGGCTTTCAGCAGGATCGCCACCGTGTAGGCCCCGATGCCGAAGAAGGCCGCATGGCCCAGCGATTTCTGCCCGGCATAACCCACCGTGAGGTTGAGCCCCATGGTGGCGATGATGAACACCAGCCAGGTGGTGAACAGGTGGATGCCGTAGTTCTTCAAAAACCCGGGCACCACCAGCATGGCGGCCAGGGCCGCGATGCCGAAGATCAGTTGCGCCTTCTTCATACCTTGCGCTCCTCTTTGCGGCCCAGCAGGCCCTGGGGCTTGAACAGGATCACCACCATGAAGATCACCAGGGCCACCGCGTCCTTGTAGGCGGGCGAGATGTAGGCCGCGGCCAGGTTCTCGCACACGCCCACGATCAGCCCGCCCAGCAGGGCGCCGCGGCTGTTGTTGAAGCCACCGATGATGGCGGCAAAGAACGCCTTGTTGCCCAGGCCCTCACCCATGTCGAACTTGGCCAGGTAGGTGGGCGTGACCAGCAGCGCGGCGGCCGCGGCCAGCACGGCGTTGATGGCAAAGGTGTAGAAGATCATGCGTGGCACGTTGATGCCCAGCACGGCCGCGCTTTCGGTGTTCTGGGCCACGGCCTGCATGGCGCGCCCCGTCACGGTCTTGGCCAGGAAGGCCTGCGTCACCAGCACCAGGGCAATGGCAAACACAAAGGTGCCGATGTCGCTGCCCGACAGCGTGACGCCCAGCACGTCGAACACCACGTCCGGAAACACCTGCGGGAAGGGCTGCGGCTCGGCCGAGTAGCCGGCCCGCACGCCATTGCGCATCGCGATCGACAGCCCGATCGTGGCCACCACGATGGGCATCATCCCGTACTTGAACAGGGGATCGACCAGCCCGCGCTTGAACAGCCAACCCAGCACCAGGCACGACAGCACGATGGCAATCGCAAAGGCCAGGTACAGCGACAGGCCGGCGTGCAGCATGGCCACCATCATGAAAGCGGGCAGCATCACGAACTCGCCCTGGGCGAAGTTGATGGTGCCGGAGGCCTGCCACAGCAGCGTGAAGCCCAGGGCCACCAGCGCATAGATGCTGCCGGTGGACAGGCCACTCAGAAAGAGTTGAAGAAAGTCGGTCATCGGAGATTCCAGACAAGGGAAGAGCACCGGCCAGGGCCCATGGCCCGGCCGGCCCGGCAATCACTTCTGGCGCAGCGGCGGCAGGGTTTGAACCACTTCGGCCTTGCCGTTCTTCACCTCCACCAGGAAGCTTTCGCGGTCCATCTCGCCCTTGTCGTCAAAGCACACATCCATCAGGATGTTGGGTTGCTGCTTGGTGCTGAAGCAGCCGCCACGCAGGGCGGCCGCCACCGCCTTGCGGTCGAGTTTGCCCACCTTCTCGATGGCCGCCTTCAGGATGTAGACACCGGTGTAGCCCTTGATGCCGTTGTGGTCGGATTCCGACTTGTACTCGGCCTTGTACTTGGCGCCGAAGGCCTTCAGTTGCGGCGCGTCGATGGTCAGGCCCACGTGGGCCACCGCGCCATTGGCCGCGTCGCCGGCCAGCTCGATCACCTTCTGGCCGGTGAGGGTGGTCTCGCCGATCATGGGCTTCTTCCAGCCCTGCTTGCGCAACTCGCGCAGGGCGCGGGCCGACTCCTCTTCGTTGGTGTAGATCAGCACGGCATCGGCATCGCTTTGCTTGGCCTTGAGCACGGCGGCCGAGAAATCGACCTGGCCGGCATCGGTGGAGATGTCGGCCACCAGCTTGGTGGGTGTGCCCTCCAGCAGCTTGATCAGGCTGTCACGCCCGCCCTTGCCGAAGTCGTTGTTCACATAGATCAGGGCCAGCTTCTGTGACTTGGTGTTGACGTAGCGCACCAGCTTCGGAAACGACACGCTCTGGCCAAACGAGGTGCGGAACACATAGGGGTTGCCCTGGGCCGTGATGGCAGCGGCCTCGCCTCCGGTGAAGTTGGGCACCTCGCCGCGCTTGCTCTCGGCCATCGACACCATGATCGAGCCCGAGTACACCGGGCCGAAGATGGCGAACACCTCGTTGTCCACCGCCTTCTGGGTCAGGCCCTTGGCCACGCCAGGGTTGCTCTGGGTGTCTTCGGTGGTGTAGCTGATCTTCTTGCCCAGGATGCCGCCGCCGGCGTTGATCTCCTTGATGGCCAGTTCGACCCCGTTCTTGAACAGCGTGCCCGCGGTGGTGCCTGGGCCCGACAGCTCGACCAGGTTGGCCAGTTTGATGCTGTCCTGGGCCTGGGCCAGTGCCCCGGCGCTCAGCAGGGCGCCGAGCAGGGTGGCTTTCTGCAGGGTGTGAAAAACGGTCATGTCGGTCTCCGGTGATGGTTTCTGAAGGCTTGTTCAGGGTCTGCTGGCGTACAGAGACCTTGAACGTGGGCGCTAGCCTAGAAGGGCTCGTCCGGCTGCGGAAGCGGGGGATTACCTTAAATCGCGCGATAAACGCGCGGTTTGGGCGCAACAGGGCCGTTTCACGGGTATCTACGGGCCATGCCAGGTGGGCGGCGCTTTCGGCGTGAACCTGTGACAGGCGTGTGGGCCCGCCGGGGGGGGCCAGATTGAGGCTGGATGGTGGCCGCGTGCCCGGCTCGGCCCGGTGCGCCAACCCTTCAGTCCGGGCATGTATCCCGGTCTTTGAGCGCGGGTTTGTTGCACTGCACAAGCAAAAAATCGGCACTTTCGAGCATGAAATTTTGCATTGTGAGATGCCGTTGCAAAAAATTGCCCAGAGGTCAGACCCTAGCAAGCAAAATCGGGGAGCATTCTTCAGTGACCACTGGCCAAGTCTTTGACGGGGCCGGTGGCGTTTGTCCAGCACCACTTCTTGAGATCTGCAATGAGTACCCAGCAACCCACCATCATCTACACCCTGACCGACGAAGCTCCGCTGCTGGCGACCAGTGCCTTCCTGCCGATCATCCGCACCTTCACGGCCCCGGCGGGCGTGGACGTCGTCACCAGCGACATCTCGGTGGCGAACCGCATCCTGGGTGAGTTCCCTGAGTTCCTGTCGGAAGACCAGCGCGTGCCCAACACGCTCGCCGAGCTGGGCAAGAAGACCCTGCAGGCCGACGCCAACATCATCAAGCTGCCCAACATCAGCGCTTCGCAGAACCAGTTGGTGACCGCCATCCGCGAACTGCAGTCCAAGGGCTACAAGCTGCCCGACTTCCCGGAAAACCCGCAGACTGAAGAAGAAAAGGCCATCCGCCTGCGCTACAACAAGTGCCTGGGCTCGGCCGTGAACCCGGTGCTGCGCGAAGGCAACTCGGACCGCCGCGCGCCCAAGGCCGTCAAGGAATACGCCCGCAAGAACCCGCACAGCATGGCGGAGTGGAGCCAGGCCTCGCGCAGCCACGTGTCGCACATGCACGCTGGCGACTTCTACCATGGCGAAAAGTCCATCACCCTGGACCGCGCCCGTGACGTCAAGATGGAACTGCTGACCAAGAGCGGCAAGACCATCATCCTCAAGCCCAAGGTCTCGCTGCTGGATCGCGAAGTGATCGACAGCATGTTCATGAGCAAGAAGGCGCTGGTCGAGTTCTACGAGAAGGAAATCGAAGACGCCCACAAGACCGGCGTGATGTTCTCGCTGCACGTCAAGGCCACCATGATGAAGGTCTCGCACCCCATCGTGTTCGGTCACTGCGTGAAGATCTTCTACAAGGACGCGTTCGAGAAGCACGCCAAGCTGTTCGAAGAACTGGGCGTGAACGTGAACAACGGCATGGCCAACCTGTACGACAAGATTGCCACCCTGCCGCAATCCAAGCAGGACGAGATCAAGCGCGACCTGCACGCCTGCCACGAACACCGCCCCGAGCTGGCCATGGTCGACTCGGCCAAGGGCATCACCAACTTCCACTCGCCCAACGACGTGATCGTGGACGCCTCCATGCCCGCCATGATCCGCAACGGCGGCAAGATGTGGGGCGCCGATGGCCGCCTGAAGGACGTCAAGGCCGTGATGCCGGAGTCGACCTTTGCCCGCATCTACCAGGAGATCATCAACTTCTGCAAGTGGCACGGCGCCTTCGACCCCAAGACCATGGGCACGGTGCCCAACGTCGGCCTGATGGCCCAGCAGGCCGAAGAGTACGGCTCGCACGACAAGACTTTCGAGATCCCTGAAGACGGCGTGGCCAACATCACCGATCTGGCCACCGGCGAAGTGCTGCTGAGCCAGAACGTGGAAGCCGGTGACATCTGGCGCATGTGCCAGGTCAAGGATGCCGCCATCCGCGACTGGGTCAAGCTGGCCGTCACCCGCGCCCGCAACTCGGGCATGCCCGTGGTGTTCTGGCTGGACTCGTACCGTCCGCACGAGGCGCAACTGATCACCAAGGTCAAGATGTACCTGCATGAGCACGACACCACGGGTCTGGACATCCAGATCATGAGCCAGGTGCGTGCGATGCGTTACACCCTCGAGCGCGTGATCCGCGGCCTGGACACCATCAGCGCCACCGGCAACATCCTGCGCGACTACCTGACCGACCTGTTCCCCATCATGGAACTGGGCACCTCGGCCAAGATGCTGTCGGTCGTGCCTCTGATGGCCGGCGGCGGCATGTACGAAACCGGTGCCGGTGGCTCGGCGCCGAAGCACGTGCAGCAGCTGGTCGAGGAAAACCACCTGCGCTGGGATTCGCTGGGCGAGTTCCTGGCCCTGGCCGTGAGCCTGGAAGACCTGGGCATCAAGACCGGCAACAACCAGGCCAAGATCCTGGCCAAGACCCTGGACGCTGCCACCGGCAAGCTGCTGGACAACAACAAGAACCCGTCGCCCAAGACCGGTCAGTTGGACAACCGCGGCAGCCAGTTCTACCTGGCCCTGTACTGGGCCCAGGAACTCGCCGCGCAGACCGAAGACGCAGCCCTGGCCGCCAAATTCGTGCCGCTGGCCAAGGCCCTGGCCGACAACGAGCAGACCATCGTGGCCGAGCTGGCGGCGGTGCAAGGCAAGCCGGTCGACATCGGCGGCTACTACAAGCCTGACTTCGCCAAGCTGGACGCCGTGATGCGCCCCAGCGCCACCTTGAACGCAGCCCTGGGCACCGTCAAGGCCTGACGCGCACCCCTCAAGTAAAAACCCACCGGATGCGGCCTTGGCCGCGCCCGGTGGGTTTTTTTCATGGTGGATTCAAGGCCTGGTGGCCCCCGTCCCCCCAGCACGGGCCGGGGCCGTCAGCAGGGGCTCAGAAGCTTTCCCAGTCATCCTGGCCCTGGCCGGCGGTGGCCGGTGCCTTGGCTGGCGGTGACAGCTTCTTGGCCGTCGTCAGTGCCGCTCGAGGCGTGGCGGCGGGCCTGCCAGGTGCCAGCCGGGCCGTCTGGGGGCGCTGAGGCGGGCTGCGCAGGGGGCTGGCAGCCTGGCCCGTCGGAACGGCTTGAGCCGAGCTCAGCTTGAAGACGGCCACGGTCCGGACCAGTTGGGCGGCCTGGTTTTCCAGGCTCTGGGCTGCAGCAGCGCTTTCTTCCACCAGGGCGGCGTTCTGCTGCGTGGTCTGGTCGAGCTGGTTCACGGCCTGGCTGATCTGGCCCATGCCTGAGCTTTGCTCGGCACTGGCCGAGCTGATCTCGCCCACGATGTCGCTCACACGCTGGATCGCCTGCACCACCTCGGTCATGGTGCTGCCGGCCTGCTCGACCAGCTGGGCGCCTTGGGCCACCTGATCGGCGCTGTTGCCGATCAGGGTCTTGATCTCTCTGGCGGCACTGGCGCTGCGCTGGGCCAGGGTGCGCACCTCGCCGGCCACCACCGCAAAGCCACGACCTTGCTCCCCGGCACGAGCGGCCTCGACAGCTGCGTTCAAGGCCAGGATGTTGGTCTGGAAGGCAATGCCATCGATCACGCCGATGATGTCGGAGATCTTGCGCGAGCTGTCGTGGATGCCGTTCATGGTGTCCACCACCTGCGAGACCACCTGGCCGCCGCGGCTGGCCACACTGGAGGCACTGGCCGCCAGCTGGTTGGCCAACTGGGCGTTGTCGGCGTTGTTGCGCACGGTGGCACCGAACTGGTCCATGGTGGCGGCAGTCTGCTGCAGCGCGCTGGCCTGCTCTTCGGTGCGCTGACTCAGGTCGGTGTTGCCGGTGGCGATCTCCGTCACCCCCCCAGCGATGGCCTCGGAGGCGGCGCGCACCTGCTGCACGATGTTCACCAGGCTGGCCTGCATGGTCCCCAGCGAGGCCAGCACGCTGCCCTCAGGCGCCTGGCTCAGCTTGGCCAGCGGGGTGGCCAGATCGCCGTCGGCCACGCGCTGGGCGGCAGCGCCCAGTTCGGCCGGCTCTGCACCCAGGGCCCGGGTCAGCCGGCGGGTGATCAGCCAGCCGGCCAGCGCGGCTCCCACCAGGGCGGCCAGACTGGCCGTGATCATCAGTGTGCGCTGGTGCGTGTAATGGGCTTGGGATTCGCTCACCATCGCTTGTGACCGCTTTTCCGTCACCTGTGCGTACTCCTCGGTCTTGGCCAGCAGACGGGCCAGCAGGGGGCGGCATTCGGTGTTCATCTTGGCCACGGCGGCCTCATGCTGGCCCTTCAGGGCCAGGTCGATGATGGCGAGTGCCACCGGGCCATAGGCCTGCTCGATCTGTTCAATGTCGGCCACCAACTGGCGCGGCTGGGCCGGCACGTCAGCGGCTTTAACCAACTCCTTCAGTTGGGCCAGCTGCTCACTCACGGCCTTGTGTGCAGCCAGAGCCAAGGCTTTTTCGGCCTCCAGGTCGGTGCTCTGGGTCACCAGCACCAGGTTGCGTGCCGCGATGGCGCGGCCGGCCACGGCTTTGTGCACCTGTTCGGCGAGCTTGGCCCGCCGGTTGATGCCGTTCACATAGGCTTCGAAGTCGTCGTTGGAGGCCCCCAGGGCCTGGATGGCCAGCCCTGCGATCAACAGCACCAGGGCGGTCAAACCGCCGAACGCCAGGGTCAGCTGGCCACGAACCGACAAATGCACGGGATTCATCAACACCTCTCGGATGAGTTCTCAAATCGCTTGACATGGCGCAGGCGGCGAACAGATCGCGCCGGCGATGTGGCCCTTGAGGTGTGACAGCAATCAGAATCTGAAAGCCTCTGACGGCGAGGTGGTGATGGGGACGTTCACCGCTGACGCTCAATGGGCTTTTCAGGGTGAATCATAGGTGGCAAATGGAGAAAAATGAGTTTTTATGATTTATCCAGGCTGCCTGTGCGTCATTTGTTCCAAAAATGGACAAATGATGACGTTGGGCGACAGGCAAGCCAAGGGTGGCCGCTCAAACTCTCACCAGCGGTGCCCGGAACTGGTAGCCCTTGCGGCTCTGGCTGTGCAGCGGCACATGCACAGGGGTGGCCTGCTCGATGCGGCGGCGCAGTCGGTAGATGGTGGCGTTGAGACCGTTGTCGGGGCCCTCGGTCAACGGGCGTCCCAGGCGCTCGTTGAGCGTGTTCTTGCTGACCACCGTGCCTTGGGCCTCCAGCAGGCATTCCATCACGGCCATGTCGGTGCCACTCAGCCCGATGCGGGTTCCATCGGGGGCCAGCAATTCGGCCTGCAAGGTGTCCAGCTTCCAGCTCAGGCCGGGGTTTTGAACCGGGTTGGGGCTGCTGCGGCGTTGCACGGCCTTGATGGCCATGGTCACCTGCTCGAAGCGCACCGGCTTGCTCAGGTGCATGTCGGCGCCGGCCTCCATCACCCGTTCGAACACATCGGTGTCGCGCCGCCCGGTGACCACGATGATGCCGGCCGTGGTGCGCTTGCGCAGGATGCGGATCAACTCCACCCCATCCACCCCGGGCAGGGTCAGGTCGAGCAGGTAAAAACCGTAGTCATAGGGTGTGCGGTCGGCCAGCAGGTCATTGCTGTCGCCGTAGCGGCGCACGTTCACGCCCTGCTCGCTGAGGTACTGGGCCAGGTATTCGGCGTATTCCAGATCATCTTCCACCAAGGCCAGCGAGGCCGGCAGGGTGGTCGCTGGCGCCTGGCCGGGGTGTCCTGGTGCAGCGTGCAGTGCGGGCGCCTGGGATTCTGTGGAGTCGGTGGTTTCGCTGAGCATGTTCATTCGTCTTCCTGGGGGGGCAAGATCATCCGGATCGTCGAGCCTGCAGCCGATTGCAGCAGCAGGCGGGCCTGTCCGCCGTGCATTTCAAGGATGCGGCGCACCAGGTACAACCCCAGGCCACGCCCGCCGTGGTTGTTCTGGCCCTGGGCGCCGCGTTCAAACAGATGGGGCAGAACCTGAGGGTCGAACCCTGTGCCCTGGTCGATCACATCGATCAGCAGCGCCAGGGGCTCGTCCGAGTCGGCCAGACGCACCACGATGGGCGTGCCGGGTGGGCTGTGCCGCACGGCGTTGAGCAGCAGGTTGCGCAGCGCCAGTCGCATCAGGCCCAGGTCCATCGAGGCGGTGCGGGTGGCGGTCAGTCGGTCCACCCGGACCCGGGCCTGGTCGGTCTCGCCCAGGTCCTGGATGCACACCTGGACAAAGGTGTCGATGTCCATGTCGATGCGGTTGATCGTTCCGGGGCCAGCCAGCAGCGAGGCCGCTGCCAGGGTGTTGTCGATGCTGCTGCGCACCTGCTGAAGCACTGACTGGGCCCGTTCCAGCCGCTGGGTCAGGCCGCTGGGGGCGACTGTGACCAGGGCGGCCTGAGCGCTTTGCAGGGCAGCCGAGGCATTGTTCAGGGGCTGGCGCACCTCGTGGGCCAGCACATCCAGCATTTCGCTGCGCTCGACCAGCAGGTCTGACAGTTCCTGGGCGCGCTGCTCGATGTCCTTGCGCATCGCGGTCTCTCGTGCCAACGCCTCTTCGAGCTGCTTGAGCTGGGTGATCTCGGTGACCGTCACCACAAAGCCCTGCACCACGCCGTTCTGGATGTCAGGCATGTATTTGGCCAGGCTGTTGCGCCGGATGCCATCCGGTCCCGGCACGACCCGTTCGAAGGTCTGCTCCTGCCCGGCCAGGGCGCCTCTGGCGAATCGCTCGTTCAGCGCAAACAGCTCGGGTCCCAGCAGGTCCATCAGGGTCGTTCCGACCATTTTTTCGGGTTCCACGCCAAACCAGGTCCGGTAGGCGCCGTTGGCGTAGCGGCAGCGCAAGTCCTGATCCCAATAGGCGATCATGGTGGGGGTCTTCTGCATCAGGAATTCGATGACCCGCAGGGCTTCTGCTGGAACGTTCATTTTGGGCAAGTGTATTTGACGAAAGGCATTTTTCGCTCTACGAACTGCCATTTTCGCACCATGCACCAATTTTGTGCGCTGCAGAGCGTGGAGAACCTGTCAGGTCTGAAGGGGCAGCAGTGCTTCGATCAAGGGCCGATCGACCGGATCGATCTGCGCAGGCCGAAGGTGGCTCTCGGCCAGGCGCAGCCACAGCCCGCTGCGCAAGAAATACCGGAACAGTGCCGTGTCCAGATGCTGCTCCTGGCACATGCGCGCCATGATGGCCAGGGTTTCACTCAGCGGCTTGGGCGTCTTGTAGGGGCGGTCGGCCGCCGTCAGGGCCTCGAACACATCGGCCAGCGCCATCACCCGTTCGGGCAGCCCGAGCTGGTCGGCCTTCAGGCGGCGCGGGTAGCCCTGGCCGTCCAGGCGTTCGTGGTGGGTGGCGGCCAGCTCGGGCACCCGGCCCAGCGCCTGGGGCCAGGGCAGGGACTTGAGCATGGTGTAGGTCTGCACGATGTGCTCGTTGATGCGGAAGCGGTCTTCTTCCGTCAGGGTGCCACGGCGCACCGACAGGTTGTGCAGTTCGCCCATGTTCTGCTTGTACAAGGGCAGGGTCATGTCAAAGCCATGCACATTGCCCGGAGCGCCTTTTTCCACCGGCGGGCGCCGCTCACCCCAGGGCACGCAGTGTTCGGGCCGATCGGCCAGCAGGGGTTCGCTGGTGGGCAGGGGCGGGGCGTCCGGGCGGGCGTGCTGCAGGCGATTCAGCTCCTCCTCCGACAGGCCCAGCCGGTCGTCGAAATGGCGGTGCCAGGTCTGGGCCCCCAGCGCATGCAGGCGCGCAATGGCCTCGTCGCTCAGGGTTTCGCTGCCCAGATTGCAGGCCGCGACAAAGGCAAAGTCCTCTTGCAGGCGGCGCTGACGTTCGGCCAGATCGGTCCGGGCCGCGTCAGGGGACTGCCCTTGGGCCAGGGCCTGCCAGCAGGTGATCTCGGCATCGCGCCACAACAGCTCGAAGCGCAGCCGGACCTCATGGATCCGGTTGCCGATCAGCTCCAGCTTGGTGGCCTTGTCAACGATGTGCTCCGGGCTGGTGACCTTGCCGCAGTCGTGCAACCAGGCCCCCAGCTGGAAGGCATAGCGCTCCTGCTCGCTCAGACGAAAGCCCGCGTAGGGCCCGGTGGTGTCGGCCTGCAGCTGGTCCATCATCTGGATGGCGATCTCGGGCACGCGTTCACAGTGCCCCCCGGTGTAGGGGCTCTTGGCGTCAATGGCGTCGGCCATCAGGCGTATCACACCATCGAGCAGTTTTTTCTGCGCCTCGATCAGCTGACGCGTCTCGATGGAGACGGCCAGCATGCCCGAGAGCTGTTGCGCAAATTGCTGGAAGGCCTGGTCTTCGTGGCCATCGTTGTCTTGGTGCAGCAGCACCAGCAGGCCCTGGCGGTCCCCCTGGCGCCCCTGCAGCAGCAGCTCGCTGCGTTGTTCACCGGCCGGCCCGTGCGCTGCGGTGCCCGGCCCGGCCAACCGGGCTTCGAACGTGCTTGCCGGCTGACCATGAACCGCGGCACGCTGCATGCAGCCTGCGCCTTCGTTCCACAGGTACACCGCACCGGCGTGGCTGCGCGTGGCCTGCACCAGTTGCTGCAGCACCTGCTCCAGCATGTGTTCGACCTCGGGCTCGGTGGCCATCTGGTGGCTGAGCTTGAGAAAGCTCTCGATGGTCTGGCTCATGCCCTGCATCGCCAGCGCCAGCTCGTTGACCTCTTTGATGGCCGACGGGCGCATGGCCGCCGGTGTGAAGTGAAACCGCGCCACCTGACGGGCCTTGGTGGTGAGCCCCTCGATGCCATGGCCGATGCGCGCCGCGATGGGCCAGCTCAAGGCGAGCATGGCCAACACCAGCACCACCACCAGCAGCACGATGCGAAGCCGTTTGGCACTCAGGTCGCCCAGCACCTCCTCCACCGGCGCGGTCACCAGCAGGCGCATGCCCTGGTCGGACCACATCTCGAAGGGCAGCACCAGGCCCAGCACCTCCTGCCCCTGCACCTGCAGCACGCGGGCCTGGCCCAGGCCCGCCTGGGGGGCGGGATGGGTGCTCTGCTCGGCCAGCGCGCTCAGCCCGGCCTCGCCCAGTTCCTGCACCCGGCGAAACCGGGGGGCGTCCTGCCCGACCAACCCGGCCTGGGGGTGGTCGGGGTCGGCCAGCACCTCCTGGCGGGCGTTCACCAGCGCGATCCGCGCATGGGGCGTCACGCGCAGATCGGCCAGCGAACGGCTGAGCTGGTCCAGCACCACATCCAGGCCGACCACGGCCTGCCCTGAATGGCTCAACTGGCTCAGGGTGACCCCCAGCTCCTGCGTGGTGAAGTAGGCATAGGGCTCGGACAGCGAGGGCTGCCCCGTGGCCTGGGCCTCCTGGTACCAGGGGCGTGTGCGCGGGTCGAAGCGGTAATCGGGCATGGCCCGTCGCTCCAGCAGACGGCGCGCCGTGTCAAAGAACAGGTACTCGCCCTGCCATCGGCCCTGGCGGTCGCGGGCGCGCGACTGGGCCATGAAGTTCGATTTGGGCGGCGCGGCAAACAGCTTGCGCTGGGCCGGTTGGTCCAGCGGGCGCACCAGCAGGAAGGCGCCGTCCTCATAGCCCACATAGACCGAGGACAACAGCGGGTTGGCCACCAGCTCTTCCGACAACACGTAGATGCGCTCCAGGCGTTCGTCGAGCGTGTGTGCGGTGGTGATGGGGTCGAAGGTCAGCTGACGCAGGGTGGACTTGGCCGGCTCCAGCAGGCCCTTGGCCCGTTCACTCACCAATTTGCCAGCGTCCGTGGCCATGCGTGTCGCGGTGAAGATCGCGTTGGACCGGGCCCCGACCCAGCCGGTGCCGATCACCACCACGGCCACCAGCAGCATGGAGAACACCACCACGGTGGCGATCGAGACCCGGAGCGAAAAGCCGCGACCTGTTTCAGGCTGCCCCGGTGTGCTGAGGGTGCTGACGCTGGAGGCCATGCGGTGTCCCGGTGCTCAGTCGATCCGGATCGACACCAACTGCCAGATCGAGCGGTCGCGGAACTGGTCCAGCAAGGGGCCTTGGGCCTGGTCGAAGGGGTAGACGACGAACAGCGGGCCCTTGGTGCGCGTCGGGATGGCCTGGCCGTTCATCTTGAGGGCCAGTACCACGTCCCAGTGCTCCAGATCGTCCATCGGGATCTCCACCTTGTAGTCATTGACGGCCACCAGGGTCAGTCGGTTGCCGTGGGCCTCTGCGGCTTTGAGCACCTCGCGCAGCAGCGGTCCCTCGAACGAGACCGGCCGGGGGTCCCAGGGGGTCTTGACGCTGAAACGGCGTTGCGCAAGCGCACTCAACATGGCCAGGTCGAACACGGCCTGCGCGCCCTGATTGGGCTGGCCCACCCTGCCGGACAGGGTCAGCAACACCGCCCCCACGGGCTCGGGCAGCTTGCCGGCGGTGGCGCTGCGCCCCAGTTGGGCCAGCGCCAGGGGCAGGGCAAGTCGGAGCAAGGCGCAGCGACGGCCCTGGGGCCGCATGGACTTGGGTGCCATTTCCATCCCATAGGTTACAAATTGTTATTTCCGAACATTATGGCGGCCTGTCCGCCAAAGTGCCCGCCGACCTGCGCGGGTGTCGGTCGCGCGCATCACCCGCATGACGGGCATCACCGGGTTGCTCGCTGTTCTCAGGCGCGAGCCAGACCTGGCCCTCGGCGGCGTCGAAGCGGGCTTCCCGGCGGTTCTTGATGGATGTCAGGAAACCCGAGGGGGTGTTGTGACAAAGTGTCAACAAAAGCAGGGCATCACCTGCAGCGTTCCTTCACCCTCACCCCCCGTCCTGTCTGATCCCGCATGAGTTTTGTCGATTTTCCCCTGTGGCGGCCCGGTGCCGCCCTGATGCGTGGCCTGCGTTTCCCGGCCAAGATGACCCTGATTTCGGCCGCCTTCCTGCTGCCAGTGGCCTGGCTGCTGCTGGCCTACGGCAGCGCCAAGAACGCCGAGCTGGACTTTGTCGCCACCGAGCGGCAAGGCGTGCATTACAGCCAGGCCTTGGCCCCGGTGGTGGATGCCGCCAGCGTGTGGCGGTACCGGGCCCGCAACGCGGCCGCGGGGCAGGCGAGCGGCGAGTTGGCCCAGGCTCAAGCGCAGTACCAGCAGGCCTTGCAGAGACTGCAGGCCCTGGACACCGAGTTGGGCGCACTGCTGGGCAGCAGTGCCGCCTTGCGTCAGGTGTTGGAGGCCGGCCAGGAGGCCAGCCAGTCCAGCAGCACGCCGGAGGCCGTCTTCACCGCCATGAACAAGTTGGCTGCCGCCCTCAGCCAATTGCAGGACAAGGTCACCGATGGCTCGGGCCTGGCGCTGGACTCTGACCTGGCCTCGTTCCACCTGGTGGGCGCCACGCTGATGCAGCCCCCGGGCTTGTTGCGTGACACGGCCGAGTTGCGTGGCCTGGGCCGGGCGGCCCTGGCCAGCGGCCAGCTCAAGCCCGAAGCCGCCGCCAGGCTGTATGCCCTGTTGGGTGTGTTGGGCCATGAGCGCCAGTTGCTCACCGACAACCTCGACAAAGTGCGCGCAGCGGCACCGGCCATTGCCGGCCGCTTGAAGACCGATGCCAGCGCCGTGCTGCAGCGCCTGGAGGGGGCCGCGCGCAGCAGCTTCCCGCCAGGGCAGGTCGAGGTGCGGGGCGATGCCGAGGCCTTCCGTGTGCTGGCCACCGAAGCCCTGCAGGCCCAGTCGGACCAGGTGCGGCAGAACCTGGCCGTGCTTGACGACATGCTGGCCGAGCGCCAGGACGCGCTGCGCCTGCATGTGACCCTGACGACGGCGCTCACGGTGCTGAGCCTGCTGGTGGCGCTTTACTTCTTCATGGGCTTTTACCGATCGATGACCGGCGGTTTCAAGCTGCTGCGCAAGTTCCTGCTCAGCATCGCGATGGGCGATCTGCGCACCACGGTCGACACCAAGGGGCGTGACGAGGTGTCCGACCTGATGCGGGAGCTGGGCCACATGCAGACCTCGCTCACCGACACCGTGCGCCAGGTGCAGCAGGCCAGCGACCAGGTGGTGCAGGCCAGCACCGAGATCGCCCAGGGCACGGCCGACCTGTCGGCTCGCACCGAACAGGCCGCCGCCGCGCTGGAGCAGTCGTCGGCGGCGCTGGAGCAGACCACTTCGACCATCCAGATGACGGCCGAGTCGGTGCGTCGGGCCTCCGAGATCGCCCAGGAGAACGCCAGCACGGCCGAGCACGGGGGGCGTGTCATGGGCTCGGTGGTGCAGACCATGGAGCGCATCCAGGCCTCGTCGCAAAAAATCAGCGACATCATCGGCGTGATCGATGGCATCGCCTTCCAGACCAACATCCTGGCGCTGAACGCCGCCGTGGAAGCGGCTCGTGCGGGCGAACAGGGCCGTGGCTTTGCCGTGGTGGCTGGCGAGGTGCGCAGCCTGGCCCAGCGCAGCGCCGTGGCGGCCAAGGAGATCAAGACCCTGATCGCGGGCAGCACGGAAGAGGTCAGCTCGGGCTCGGCCGTGGTGCGCCAGGCCGGCCAGACCATGCAGGAAATCGTGGCCAGCGCCGAGAACGTGAAATCGCTGCTCGACGAGGTGGCCAATGGTGCGCGCGAACAAAGCCTGGGCGTGAGCCAGATCGGTGCGGCCGTGCAGGAGCTGGACCGCAACACCCAGGCCAACGCCGCCCTGGTGGAAGAAACCGCGGCCGCCGCCGGCTCGCAGCGCCGTGTGGCGGTGGCCATGGCCGCCACGGTGGACGAGTTCCGCCTGCCCGGCCACCGGGCCGCGGCCCTGGTGGAGGGCGTGGACGTGGACGCCATCATCGACGCCCACCGCCAATGGAAGGTGAAGCTGCGCCAGGCGATTGAAGACCGCAGCCAGGTCGATACCGCCACGCTGTCGCGCGATGACTGCTGCGCCCTGGGCAAATGGATCTATGGCGACGGCCAGCGACTGGCCGAGCGCCCCACCTTCAGCGCCCTGGTGGGGCGGCACGCCCACTTCCACCGCGTGGCGGGTCAGGTGGGCGAGCTGATCAACCAGCGCCGCATGCGCGAGGCGGAAGACGCCCTGGCCCCCGGCACGGCCTTTGCACAGGCCACCAGCGAAGTGGTCAGCACCCTTTCATCGGCCAAGCGGCTGGGTTTTTGAGCGGTCGGGCGCCGAGTCTGGCGGCCCGGCTCAGCGCTGGCGCGTGAACAGCCGCGCCGTGCTGGCCGCAGCCCCGAGCGCGGCCGTGCCGCAGCCCACCGCCAGTGCGGTCTTGGCGCCATGCGTGCCCCCCAGGGCAAAACACAGGGCCACACCGGCGGCCCCGCTGGCCTGGCCGGTCAATCTGGCCAGTGCGATCATGCCGCTGGCCCCGCTGGCGCGTTCGGGCGGGGCGCTGGACATCAACGCGCGCAGATTGGGCGACTGGAAAAAGCCGAAGCCGGCCCCGCACACGCACAGGCGCAGCACCAGGTCCAGCGTGCCGGGCTGATCGGGCAGCAGGGCCAGCGACAGCATGCCTGCACTCAACACGGCCAAGCCGATGCCGCCCAGCAGCCCGGGTGGGTGCCGGTCCGACAGGCGCCCGGCAAAGGGTGCGGCTGCGGCCACCACCACCGGCCAGGCCGACATCAGAAAGCCGGTGTCCACCGGGTTGCGGTGCAGCACCTGCTCCAGAAAAAACGGCAAGGAGACAAAGGCCAGGCCCTGGGTGGCAAAGGCGCTCAGGGCGGTCAGCACCGACAGCGCAAACAGCGGCCGGCGCAGCAGGTCCACCGGCAGCATCGGGGCCGGGTGCCCGGCCTGGCGCCACAGCAGCAGTGCCCCGGCCACCACCGTCACGCTGGCCGGAAGGGCCACCAGGGGCCAGGGCTCTTGCTGGGCCGCCGCACCCAGGGCCCCGATCAGGGTCGAGAACGTGAGGGCGGTGAACACCGCCGTCAGCGGGTCAAAGCCGTGGTCGCGCGGCGTGCTGTGCGGCAGCGTGTGCCAGCCGAAGCCCAGGGCCAGCAGGCCCAGCGGCACGTTGATGGCAAACAGCCAGGGCCAGTCGGCCACGCTCAGCACCAGCGAGGCCACCGTGGGCCCGACCGCAAAGAACACCCCCACCACCAGTGCGTTCATGCCCACCCCGCGTCCCAGGCGGGAGGCCGGGTACAGCAGCCGGATCAGGGCGATGTTCACGCTCATGATGGCCGCCGCCCCCATGCCCTGCAGGCCCCGGGCCAGGGCCAGCAAGGTCAGTGTCGGGGCCAGCGCGCAGGCCAGTGAAGCCAGGGTGAAGAAGGCCAGGCCGCCCATGAACACGCGCCGTGGCCCGATCCGGTCGCCCAGCGCCGCAAAAGGCAGCAGCAGGGCCACGGTGGCCAACTGGTAGGCATTGACCACCCAGATCGAGGCCGCTGGCGGTGCGTTCAGATCGTGAGCAATCGCGGGCAGCGCGGTGTTGGCAATGGCCGTGTCCAGCGTGCCCAGCCCCACGCCCATGAGGATGGCCGCCAGCGCCAGCAGCGCGCTGCGGTCCAGCCCGTGATCGGGTTCTTGGGCTGGGGTGGGGGGCTGGTTGGGCGCGACCCCGGGACGGGCGCTGGGCGATTCTGGCGGTGCGGACATGTCGCCGACTATATCGGCGCTGCCCGAAACGTGCTGGTGGGGGCTGCGCCAGGGCGCCGACAGCTTGTCAGCGCGCCAGCGCGGCCTGCTGCACCACCAGCTGGCCGCTGCGGCCCGGGATGGTGCCCAGGCCCACGGGGCAGCGCGGCAGGCGGGCCGGCTCCAGGTAGGCGGCGCACTCGCCCAGGGTGGCAAAGCGGTAGCCCTGTTCGCGCCAGCCGCGCAACAGGCGCTCGAACACCGGGGCGAGCTTCTGGCCTTCGAGTTCGGCGTGCAGGGTGTAGACGTGCAGCGGCGCCACCTCGCGGGTGCGCGCCAGCAGGGCTTCGTGCACGTTGTCCACGGTCCAGCCGTCCAGGCCCAGCAGCTCATCGAGCGTGGGCAGGGTGGTGGGCAGCTGCACCGGGCCGATCACCTCGCCCTGGGCGTCGCAAGGCCAGTAGGGTTGGGTGCCGCGGCCGTCGGAGGCCACGCTGAAGCCCAACTCTTTCTGCAGCCGGTAGGCCGCCTCGTTCATCTGCCAGCCGGCGGCGCCGTGCACGCTGGGGCGGGCGCCAAAGACCTCGCTGTAGCGCTCAACGGCCCGGGTCAGCTCGCGCCGGGTCCAGGCCTCGCCGGCGCCAGCCACGTTGTCCTGCCAGCGCACGTGGTCCCAGGTGTGCACACCGGTCTCGAAACCGGCGCGGGCCACTGCGCGCAGGCCCTCGGCTTCGCGCTTGCCGATGTCGGGGCCGGGCAGCATGACCCCGTACATCAGCGTCTTGAGGCCGTAATGCTCGACCACCGAGGTGCGTGCCACCTTGCCGAAAAAGCCCGGGCGGAACACGCGCTTGAGCGCGCGACCCGTGTGGTCGGGCCCCAGGCTGAACAAAAAGGTGGCCGGCGCATCCAGGCGCTCCAGCAGCTTGGCCAGCGCCGGCACGCCTTCGCGCGTGCCGCGCCAGGTGTCGACATCGATCTTGAGTGCAATCACGCCCATGGCTTCATCTCAGTAATTCAGCAGGCCCAACCAGCAGACACCGTGGAGCGGGCTTTGCCCGGCCACGGGTGTCGTCCCCCTGGGGGCTGAGCCCTGCGGCTCCAGGCCTGCCTGCGCAGGGCTGGACAGGGCGAAGAGCGTCCGCGTCTCGCGGCCGCACGTAGGCGCGAAGCGACTCAGGGGGGGGCATCAATTGATCAGGCCGCGGGCGCTGTCGAGTTGGTCTTTGTAATGTTCAAAAAGGCGGGCCAGCGCCTGCTGCATGGTCACCTCAGGCTTCCAGCCCAGGTCGGTCTGGGTGTTGGCGATCTTGGGCACGCGGCGTTCCACGTCCTGGTAGCCCTTGCCGTAGTACTCGGCCGAGGTGGTTTCCAGCACCTTGACCTGGGCCGCGTGGTCGCGGTATTCGGGGATGCTGGCGGCCAGGGCCATCATCTCGCCCACCAGCTCGCGCACCGACAGGTCGTTGCTCGGGTTGCCGATGTTGTAGATGTTGCGGGTGGCGCAGCCGTCCTTGTTGGCCAGGATCAGCATCAGCGCACGGATGCCGTCTTCGATGTCGGTGAAGCAGCGGCGCTGGGCCCCGCCGTCCACCAGCTTGATCGGCTCGCCGCGCACTATGTGGCCCAGGAACTGGGTGATCACGCGGCTGGAGCCTTCCTTGGCGGTGTGCAGGTTGTCCAGGCCCGGGCCGATCCAGTTGAAGGGGCGGAACAGGGTGTAGTCCAGGCCGTGCTGCTGGCCGTAGGCGTGGATCACGCGGTCCAGCAGCTGCTTGGAGCAGGCGTAGATCCAGCGCGGCTTGTTGATCGGGCCGTAGACCAGGGGCGAGGCCTCGGGGTCGAACTCGTCGTCGCCGCACATGCCGTACACCTCGCTGGTGCTGGGGAACACGATGCGCTTCTTGTACTTGACGCAGTGGCGCACGATCTCGAGGTTGGCTTCGAAGTCGAGTTCGAACACGCGCAGCGGGTCGCTCACATAGGTGGCCGGGGTGGCGATGGCCACCAGGGGCAGCACCACGTCGCACTTGCGCACGTGGTACTCGATCCACTCCTTGTTGATGGTGATGTCACCCTCGAAGAAATGGAAGCGGGGGTGGTCCATCCAGGGCTGCACACGCTCGGACTGCATGTCCATGCCGTAGATGTGCCAGTCGGTGGTTTCGATGATGTGGCGCGTCAGGTGGTGGCCAATGAAGCCGTTGACGCCGAGGATGAGGACGTTTTTCAAGATTTTTTTCCTGTCAATGCCGGGATTTTCGCTCAGTCGCGGGGCGCCAGCGCCTGCCCGGGGTAAAGCGATTGAAAACGGGCTGCGTCCAGCGCGCTGCCATCGAGCCGCGCGGCCAGCACCGGCAGCAGCACACCGTCGGCGCCGCGCAGCAGCAGACGCCCGTCCTGCACCAGCAGGGCCAGGCTGGAATCGGCGGGCAGCGCGCCCGCGTCGGGGTCCGCCGGGCCCGGCGAGCCGGCCCACAAGGTGCGGTCGATCTGCACGCGGTGGCCATCGGCCTCGAAGAAGGCGCCGGGGTAGTCGGGCGGGGCCACGCCCCGCACCCGGTTGTGCGCCTGCCAGGCCGTGGCGTGGCCGGGGATGCGCCCATCTTCCGGGGTGCGGCGGCCGAAGTACTGGCCGGCGATGTGTTGCTGTGGCCGCAGCACGGCGGTGCCGGCCAGCAGGCCAGGCAGGCAGCGCGCCAACACCAGCTCGGCGGCCAGCGTGACCTTGTCGAACACCTCGCGGGCCGTGTCGTTGCTCAGGATGGGCACGGCCTGCTGGTCGACGATGGCCCCGTGGTCGGGCTTGGCGTTCATCACGTGCAGGGTGGCGCCGATCTCGCGCTCGCCGCGCACCACGGCCCAGTTCACCGGGGCCCGGCCCCGGTAGCGCGGCAGCAGCGAGCCGTGCAGGTTGTAGGCGCCGCGACGGGGCACCTCCAGCACGGCCTGGGGCAGCATGTAGCGGTAATAGAACGAGAACAGGTAGTCGGGGGCCAGGGCTTGCAGTTGCGCCAGCAATTCGGGGCTGTCGGCCGCCTCGGGCGTGATGCAGGGCAGGCCATGCTCGGCCGCCACCTGGGCCACGCTGCCGAACCAGATGGTCTCGTTCGGGTTGTCGGCATGGGTGACCACCAGCCGGATCCGCACCCCGGCGTCGATCAGCACCTTGAGCAGGCGCACGCCCACATTGTGGTAGGCGAAGACGACCGCGCTGGGGGCGCTGGTGGCAGGGGAGGTGAGGTCGCCGGTGCTCACCGCTTCTGCTCCAGGATGGCGCTGATCACGTAGCGCGGGCGTTGCCGCACCTCGCTGTAGATGCGGCCCACGTACTCGCCGATCAGGCCGATGCCGAACAGGGCCAGTCCGATCAGGAAGAAGGCAATCGCAAACAGGGTGAACAGGCCGCCTTCCTCGGGCCCGATCACGATGCGTCGCCCGATCAGCAGCAGCACCAGCAGCCCGGCGCCGGCCGAAATCGCCATGCCCATCAGCGAGAACCACTGCAGGGGCACCACCGAGAAGCTGGTCACCAGGTCGAAGTTGAGGCGGATCAGGCTGTACAGCGAGTACTTGGATTCGCCGGCAAAGCGCTCCTCGTGGCCCACCACCACCTCGGCGGGGTTGCGCGAGAACTGGTAGGCCAGGGCCGGGATGAAGGTGTTCATCTCGCCGCACTGGTTGATCAGCGAGACGATGTTGCGGCTGTAGGCGCGCAGCATGCAGCCCTGGTCGGTGATGTCGATGCGGGTGAGCTTGGCGCGCAGGCGGTTCATGGCCTTGCTGGCCCACTTGCGCCAGGCCACGTCGTGGCGCTGGCGGCGGATCGAGCCCACGTAGTCGTGCCCCTCGTCCATCTTGGCCAGCAGGGTGGCGATGTCTTCGGGGGGGTTCTGCAGGTCGGCGTCCAGCGTCACGATGCGCTCGCCGCGGCAATGCGCAAAGCCGGCCAGGATGGCGCGGTGCTGGCCGAAATTGCCGTTGAACAGGATCACCCGGGTCACGTCGGGGCGGCGGTCGAACTGTTCGGCCAGGATGCCCGGCGAGCGGTCGCGGCTGCCGTCGTTGACGAACACCACCTCATAGCGCACCCCCAACTGGTCGAGTGCGGGGTACAGGCGCGCAAACAGCTGGGCCAGGCCGTCTTCTTCGTTGTAGACCGGGATCACCACGCTCAGCACCGGGTCATCCGGGTGGCGGTCGGCGGCGGGCGGGGCGGAGGCAAGGGTCGGGTTCAAGGGCAGCTCACCAGAAAAATCAGGACAGGGCCAGGCGCACGGCAGCGCACACGCGGTCGACATCGCTGTCGGCCATGGCCGGGAACAGGGGCAGGGTCACGGTGCGGCGGCCCACGTCTTCGGCGTGCGGGAACTGGCCTTCAAAGTGGCCCATTTTGCGGTACAGCGTGAACAGGTGCATGGCCGGGTAGTGCACGCCGATGCCGATGCCCTGCTCGCGCATGCGGGCGATGAAGTCGGCCCGGGCCACGCCCACGGGCAGCAGGGGCTGGAACATGTGCCAGTTGCTCTGGCTGAAATCGGCCAGCGGCAAATCAAAGCCCAGATCGCGCGGGAACAGCTCGAAGTAGCGCTGGGCCAGCGCGATGCGGCGCTGGTTGAAGCCATCGAGCTGCTTGAGCTGGCCCAGGCCGATGGCCGCGGCCACGTCGGTCAGGTTGCATTTGCCCCCCAGCTCTTCCACGTCGGCACGGCCGTCGGGGAAGCGCACCACGCCCTGCAGGCGCAGGCGTTCGAAGCGGCGCGCCTCGTCTTCGTTGTTCATCACCAGGCAGCCGCCTTCGGCCGTGGTCATGTTCTTGTTGGCATGGAAGCTGAACGACACCAGATCGCCCTTCAGGCCGATCTCTTCGCCGGCCCAGTTCGCGCCCATCGACTGGGCGGCGTCTTCGATCACGCGCAGGCTGTGGCGTCGGGCGATCTCGTACAGGCGCTGTCGGTCCACCGGCAGGCCGGCCAGGTCCACCGGCAGCAGGGCCTTGGTGCGGGGGGTGATGGCGGCTTCGACCTGGTCCAGGTCGAAGTTGCGGGTGGCCGGGTCGATGTCGACCAGCACGGGGCGGGCGCCCACCTGCAGGATCACGTTGCCGGTGGCCACCCAGGTCAAGGCGGTGGTGATCACCTCGTCGCCGGGGCCCACGCCGGCCAGGCGCAGGCCCAGCTCCAGGGTGGCGGTGGCCGAGCTGGCCAGACGCACCGGGCGCCCGCCAAAGCGGGTCGACAGCGCGGCCTCCAGGGCCTGGCAGCGCGGGCCGGTGGTCAGCCAGCCCGAGCGCAGCACGGCGCCCACGTCTTCAATGGTGGCCTCGTCGATCGAGGGGCGGGTGAAGGGCAGAAAGGCTTGCAAGAGTGGCTCCAAGAGGCGGGTTCAGCTGCGGGCGATGATAGCGACGCCCAACAAGATGATGGCCATGCCACCCCAGCGCTGGGCCGAAATCACCTCGCCCAGCAGGGCCGAGGCCAGCAGCGCGTTGACCACATAGCCGATCGACAGCATGGGGTAGGCCATGCTCACATCGACGCGCGACAGGGCCACGATCCACAGCACCACGCTCAGCACATAGCAGAACAGGCCGCCGATCACCCCGGGGTGGAAGGCCAGCGTCAGGGCCACGTTGCGCAGGCCCTCGAAGCCCTGGATCGGGCCGACCGCGCTGGCGCCCGATTTGAGCAGCAGCTGGGCGCCTGCATTGAGCAGCACGCCGGCCAGAACGAACAGGAAGTCGGTGATTTTCATGGGGGTGTGGGGGCAGAAAAGGGTGGGGGCTCAGGGCTTGGCCAGCAGCACGCGGCGATCATCGCGCAGCACCACCCGGGCCTGCAGCCCCAGGGCAGTGAGTTCTTTCAGGGTGTCGCCTTCGAGGTAGGCCACGCCGCGCGGCTCGGCCTGCCAGCGGGCCACGAACTCGGGCAGGCTGTCGATCCAGCGCTGGGGCTCGTGCTGTTCGCCAAAGCTGAACTCATCACGGTAGTCCACCAGGGTGACCGGGCGGCGCAGGTAAAAGGGCAGGGTCTGGTCGTAGCTGCGCACAGCGTACACCGGCACGGCCGGGTCAAAGGCCTCGGGCACTGCGCGGACCAGTTCGGCACTGCTTTTCTGCAGGCCATAGCCGTTGTGCGCCTGCAGGCCGATCAGCACACAGGCACAGTGGCTGATGGCCACCACCCCCACGGCCAGCAGGCGGCGGTTGCGGCGCAGCAGCCACCAGGCCAGGGCGCAGGCGCTCAGGAACAGCCCGCTGGCCAGGCCGATGCCGTTGAGCAGGGTGTGTGCCACGGCCGGGTCGCTGTCGCCGTCCGCCAGGCGCTCGGCCAGCAGCCAGGCCAGGCCGCCGCCCAGCCACAGCAGGGCCGGCAGCCCCAGGTGCCAGGCCAGGGCCCGCTGGCTGGCGCGCTCGATGGCCGGGGCCAGCAGCAGCACCAGGGCCGGGAACATGGGCAGAATGTACGAGGGCAGCTTGGAGCTGGAGATGCTGAAGAACAACAGCACAAAGCCTGCCCACAAGAGCAGAAAGCTCGGCGCAAAGTCACTGCGGCGCACCCGGGTCAGCCAGGGCAGGGCGCTGGTCCAGGGCAGAAAACCCAGCAGCAGAAAGGGCAAAAAGTACCAGACCGGGCCCGAGCGGTTGTGGTCGGGCTTGAGGTAGCGGTCAAAGTGCTCGTGCACAAAGAAGAACCAGGCAAAGTCAGGGTTGCGTGCCGACACGGCCCAGAACCAGGGCACGGTGATCAGCGCGAACAGCAGCAGCCCCGGGCCCCAGCGCATGGCCCGCCAGATGCGGAAATCGAGCCGCCACAGGCTGTGCAGCACCAGCACCGCACCCGGGATCAGCAGCCCCACCAGGCCCTTGCTGAGCACGGCCAGCGCCAGGCCGGCCCAGGCCGCCAGCATCCAGCCGCTGCGCGACCGGCCTTCGGCCTGCGCCTGCTGGCCCAGCAGAAAGCCGCACAGGGCCAGCGTCAGGGCCGCGCACAGGCCGGCATCGAGCGACAGGAAATGGCTGTTCAGCACCAGCCAGGTGGTGCCCGCGCCGGTCAGCAGCGCGATGCGGCCGGTGCGCTCGCCCCACAGCCGCCTGGCGGTGTGGCCCACCAGGCCCAGGGTCAGCAGCCCGGCCAGGCCGGACCACAGCCGGGCGCTGAACTCGCTCACCCCCAGCACGGCCATGGCCAGCGCCCCGCCCCAGTACTGCAGGGGCGGCTTTTCAAAATACAGCAGGCAGTTCAGGCGTGGGGTGATCCAGTCGCCGCTGTGCAGCATGCCCAGCGACAGGGTGGCGTAGCGGCCCTCGTCAGGGGTGATCAGGGCCCGCGTGCCCAGCGGCACCAGCCACAACAGGGCCAGCGCGAACAGGCCCAGCCAGGTCCAGAGCCCGGCGCGACCGCGCTGCAGCCCGGGGCCGGGGGAGGGCCTGCCGGCCGGGGCTTGAGGTTTCAAAGGGGGCATGGGCCGGCGTGTGGACGGGTGGCCAGCGCGCGGGTGTCGGATCGGTGTTGGGCCATCGCAACGGACTTCACGCGCACGCTGGTGTGTTGAGGGGGTCGGGGCCGGCCGTCAGGGGCCGGTCGGGCCACGCCTTGGGGCGTTCCCAAGGCGGCTGATTATAGGAGGCCCTGCCCGGGCCTCAGGGGCTAGACATGGCCGCGAGCAGCGGCGCCGGGGTGACGGCCGTGGGCTGCTGGAAGGGGTTGCCCTGGATCAGCACGATGGTGGCCGTGGGGGCGGCCGCCAGGGCAAACAGCACGGTGGCCGTGGCCACCACCCGGGGCCGGTCGATGTGCACCACCGCCACCGACAGCAGCGTGACAAAGCCCAGAAACGCCATGCCCAGCCACTTCAGCGGGTTGATATGGGTCTGGCTGAGCGCGATGCGCAGGTCGCGCTGGCCCGCCAGCAGCCGTGCCTCGCGCAGCATCTGGGCCTGCACGCCGGCGCCGGCGGCCTGCTCCACCGCTCGGCCGGCCAGCAGGTGCAGCAAGGCCTCGCCCTGGGCCTGCACCGCCGGGCTCTGCTCGCGCCGGGCCAGCTCGGGCCACTCGGCCGCACTGGCCAGTGCATAGGCCTGCACCGCATCGTCCAGCGACTGGTGCAGCGGCGTGGGCAGGTCGCGGCCCAGCACCCGCAGGGTGCGCAGGGCGTCGGCTTCTTGGTAGACCGCCGACATGGCCTTGTCGTGCGCGCTCCAGGTGTCGTTGGCCAGAAAGGCCAAGGTCAGGCCGAACAGCACGCCGATGATGTTGATGAAAGGCGGCGCCACCCCCTGCAGGCCCTGCAGCCAGCCGGCCCAGCGCGAGCGCAGCAGCGCCCATTGGATGAACAGCACCGCCGCCAGCGTGCCCAGCACGGCAAAGGCGGCGTAGGCGTAGTGGTCGTAGGCCAGCCAGGAGGTCGGATTCATCGTGGGCTCAGGAGATGGGGCAAAAAAGACCGCCCATGGTGCCACGCCCCGTGCGGCGCGCCAGGGGGCTGGATCAAGAAGCCGTGAGGTCGGTCCTGGCGGCCTGGGCCGCCGCCAGCCGAGCCAGGAAGGCCTCAGGCACCGGGGTCACCTTCTTGTCGGCCCGGCCCACAAACACCACGCCGACCTTGCCGCGGGCCACCTCGCGTTGCGAGTCGCGCTCGGTCATGCGGAACACCAGGTCGAAGCCGTAGCGGTTGAAATCCTCGGGCAGCATCTCGACCTGCATGGTCTCGCCATGGAAGCCCTCGGATTTGTACTGGGCCACGATGTCACCCACCACGATGCTCAGCCCCTCCACCCCCGACTCACGGTAGCCCAGCCATTTGAAGAAACGCACCCGGGCCTCGGACACCAAGGTCAGCAACTGCGCGTTGTCCAGGTGACCGCCCTGGTTCACGTGGCTGATGTAGATCTGGATGTCGGTCGAGAAAAGAAAGCGCTCGGGCAGCGTGAACTGGATGCGGGGCATGGGGGCTGGGTGGGCGGATCGGGGTCGACATTGTGCCTTGTGCGCCAGAGTGATCCGTTGGTCACCTGCTGGCCTCGGCCGCCGGCTGTATTGCCTAGATTCGGGGCCACACAGCGTGTGGAGAGACAAAATTTCGACTATTCAGAGCGATCCGGTGTCAAAACCCGTCGAATTCTGCGGCACCTCACTGAGCGTGCTGCGCACCTTCCCAGCCCCGGCCCGGCGTGACACGGGTTACCTGCTCGACTGGGGGCCGCAGGGGCTGACACCGGGTGACCGCAAGCCCATGAATACCGTGGGGCGGGGCGTGCGAGAGTTTCGTATCCGTGCGCGACTTGTTGACGGCGTCATGCCTGTGAACAGTCGCCGATTTACCAGCGTATGGGATGCTTTTGAAGACACGCCGATAGAAGCTGAGAACATGGAGGCTGCGCTCTTTTTTGATGGGGGCGCTGCAGAACCCGCTGGCCAAGCCCGGCATCAGCCCAGGGCAAGCGGGCGAGCTTTTGGGCGTCTCTCAACCGCGCGTCTCGGACTTGACGCGCGGGAAGATGAACCTCATCGCTCTGGGTGCCCTGGTGAACAGGGCCACGGCCGCTGGCTTGCATGTTGAAATGCCTGTGTTTGAAGCCGGCCGAGTGCGGGGGCATCCATCCCCTGGTGGCCGACCGGCTTCTCCGTTCTGACAACTTTTTTGGTGCCCCCGCTACTGACAGGAGACCCCCATGCCGATCCGTTTTGCCCCTTCCGCCCGCTGGCTGACCGCCCTGTGCCTGGCCGCAGGCTCCATCGGGGTGGCCGCAGCGCCCGATACCGCCCTGAAGGCTGCGGCCGAGAAAGCCCAGCCCGCCGTCATCGACAGCCTGCGCGAGATGGTGCTGATCGAGTCGGGCAGTTCCGATGCGGCGGGCCTGGCGCGCATGGCTGCCTTCACGGAGCAGCGGCTGCAGGCCCTGGGCTTCAAGACCGAGCGCCGCAAGACCACGGCGGGCACTGGGGCCGACATCGTGATCGGCACCTTGCAGGGCACGGGGCGCAAGCATTTCATGCTGCAGGCCCACATGGACACGGTGTACCAGCCGGGCATTCTGAAAACCCAGCCCTACAAGGTGGAAGGTGGCCGCATCTACGGCCCGGGCATTGCCGACGACAAGGGCGGCATCGCCGTCATCCTGCACTCGCTGGCGCTGCTGCGCGAGCGGGGCTGGGCCGACTTTGCCACCCTGACCGTGCTGTTCAACCCCGACGAAGAGGTGGGCTCGATCGGTTCGGGCGAGACCATTGCCGCCCTCGGGGCGCAGCAGGACGTGGTGCTGTCCTTCGAGCCCACCACTGCCAAGGCCGTGGCCCGCGAAGAGGGCCTGTTGCTGGGGGCCGCCGGCACCGCCACAGTCACGCTGCAGGTCAAGGGCAAGGCCTCGCACGCCGGTGCCGCACCCGAGCTGGGCCGCAATGCCTTGATCGAACTCTCGAACCAGCTGGTTCAGACCCGTGACATCGCCAAGAGTGTGCCCGGTGCCCAACTGAACTGGACCACCTCGCAATCGGGCACGGTGCGCAACCAGATCCCCGAGCTGGCCACGGCGGGTGCCGATGTGCGCACCACCCAGAATGGCGCAGCCGAGGCCTTGAATGACAAGCTCAAGGAGGCGGTGCAGCGCAACAAGGTGGTGCCCGACACCGAGACCACCGTGCACATGGTGATCGGCCGCCCGCCCTTCGTGGCCTCGGCGGCGGGGCGTGCACTGGCACAGCGCGCACAGGCCCTCTATGCCGAACTGGACAACCGCCCGCTGGCGCTGGTGGACATGACGGGCGGTGCCACCGACGCCGGCTTTGCCAGCCGCTCGGGCAAGGCTGCGGTGGTCGAGAGCTTCGGCCTGGCTGGCTTTGGCTACCATGCCCGCGATGAGTACATCGAGGTCGACTCCATCGTGCCTCGCCTGTACCTGGCCACCCGGCTGCTGATGGAACTGGGGCAGCCTTGAGGGCCTGAGCCCCGTTTCAGTCGATGAGCGTCATGCCCGCGTGCTGGGCTGCCCTGCCGTCGAATGTCATGGTGTGTGTGTGCCGCCCGCTGCGGCGGCCGATCGTTCGATCAGGCCGTCTGCGAAGTCGCTCTGGCCGGTGGTGTGAGCGCGCAGCGCATGGATGACCCGGTCTGCCTGTTCCACCTGGATCTGCCGGGTCTGCAGCAGGGCATCCTGCATGATGCAACGAACTGGAATGTTCGTATCCAGGCCGATCATCGCGCGGCTGCGGCTTGGGCCACCGCCGCGTTCATGTCTTGCCGCGTCACCCTTTGTTGCGCCGGTCCGAACATGCCCTTGAGTTCGGTGATGTCGCAGGTGGCGGCCATGAACTCATAGCGGCCGGGGGCAATCCGGACAAACTCAACCCGGCCACCCGTGTTCACCTTGAGTTCGGTCCGCACCTCAATGGGAATGCTGTGGGAATGCTGGTCTGGCTTGAACCTAAGTGGCTGGCTTCGGCGGCGTCAACCGCCACCCCCACCAGCAGGGCCGCAGCCCGGGCGGCCACCCATTCCTCGTTGGCCGGCTCGACGGCCACGCGCACGGTGCTGTCGGGCGCCGAGATGCAGGCCTCGTGGCGCAGGTTGGCGGCCTCGTCCAGGCGCAGGCCCAGAAAGCCCAGTTGGCGGCAAATGCGTGAGCGGATCTCGGCGTTGTGTTCGCCGATGCCGGCCGTGAAGGCCAGCAGGTCCAGCCCGCCCTGCACCGCCACCAGTGCACCGATCTCGCGCACGATGCGGCGCACATACAGATCGAGCGCGGCGCGGGCGCGCTCGTCGCTGGCCTCGTGGGCCAGCAGCACGCGCGGGTCGGACGACAGGCACGACACCCCCAGCAGGCCCGACTCGTGGTACAGCACGTGGGCCACCTGCTGCAGGCTCAGCTTCTCGATTTCCATCAGGTAGATCACGGCGCCGGGGTCGAGCGCGCCGCAGCGCGTGCCCATCATCAGGCCATCCAGAGCCGAGAAGCCCATGGTGGTGGCCACGCTCTTCAGATCGTTCATGGCGCACAGGCTGGCGCCCGAGCCCAGGTGGGCGACCACGGTGCGGCCGCGTGCCACATCGCCGTGGCGCTCGGGCAGCACCAGGGCCTGGTAGGCGTACGACAGGCCATGAAAGCCGTAGCGGCGCAGCCCGCGCTCCCAGGCCGCATAGGGCAGGGGCAGCATCTGCTCGACCTGGGGCAGGGTGTGGTGAAAGGCGGTGTCGAAGCAGGCCACCTGCAGCAGGTGGGGTTGGCGCTCCAGCAAGGCCTCGATGGCCTCCAGCGCAAAGGGCTGGTGCAGCGGCGCCAGCGGAATGTACTCGCGCAGGTCGGCCAGCACCTGGGTGTTCACCGCCACCGGCTCGAAGTACTTGGCCCCGCCATGCACCACCCGGTGCGCCACCGCCGCCAGGTGTTGGGCGCCGGGCTGGGCCAGCACGCGGCGCTCGATGTGTTCCAACGCCGCGTGGTAGGGGTTGGCCGGGTCCAGGCTCAGGCCCACCGGGGGCTGGCCGGTTTCGCTGTGCGTGGCCTGGGGCCCGCCAATGCCCTCGATCTTGCCGCCCCAGATCGGGCTGCGCGGCAGCGGCTGCCGGCTGGCGTCGAACAGGGCGAACTTGATGCTGGACGAGCCACAGTTCAGGACCAGGATGCAGGTGTTCATGGCGGTGTTCATGGGGG
>Ga0209913_1000245_pt1 | contig 53763 bp, 55 predicted proteins | sample PersoiDNA2013203_FD_185805 | JGI IMG/M metagenome (GOLD analysis project Ga0209913, IMG submission 185805) | Permafrost soil microbial communities from the Arctic, to analyse light accelerated degradation of dissolved organic matter (DOM) -... | ecosystem: Environmental > Terrestrial > Soil >...
CCGAATATCAGCGTCATACTTGAAACCATTACCAATTTTGGTAGCAGAACCATTATGGCGCAGCGCTATTTACAAGAAATTTTGCAAGGTGACAAACGCATCATCATCATTGATGGAACGCCTCTACCTTATGCTTTAGCGCGCATTCCAAAAGCAGGGGAAACGCGTGGCAACCTAGCTGCTGGCGGCACTGGCGTGTCACAATTATTGAGCGAGCGTGATCTAGAAATCGCCACTACCGTAGGCAAAACGCTAAAACAAGAAGGCTTATTTTTAGTCGGCCTTGATGTGATTGGTGATTATTTAACTGAAATCAATGTCACTAGCCCCACTGGCATGGTGGAAATTGCACAACAAACCTCTTGTAAGCCAGCTCGATTATTTTTAGATGCGTTAGAATCAACTCATCAGGATACTTAAGCAATTTGCAGGATCAGCTTGTAACCGCGAATTGCACTACCCTTAAATCAGCTATCATATCTCCCATGCGTTACTTATTTCTTTTACTTGCACTTTTGCTCAGCAGCTGCTTTAAAGAGCCGCTGTACCACAGCCAAAGCTATGTGTTTGGCACCTTGGTGGATATCAGCATCTACGGTGAAACTGACGAACACGCGAGATTTTTGGCTAACCATATACTAGAAAATTTCCAGAACTTGCATAACCAACTTCATGCCTGGAAGCTTGTTTCGGAGAATAAATTAGGCGAATTAGGGCAGCTCAATGCCGCTTTCCAAGAAGGCAAGAAACTAACGACCATTAGCCCTGAGCTGGCCGCTATACTTGTAGACGCTACCGCACTATCAGTTAAATCTAACGGCCTGTTTAACCCCGCCATTGGCCATTTAATTGGCACTTGGGGTTTTCAGCGTGATGAATTTACCCCTATTGAAGTTGATGAGGCTGCCATTAAAAACTTGGTGCATGCCCAGCCGCGCATGACAGATATTGTGATTAAAGGTAACACCGTTTATAGCACCAATCCAACTGTAAAGCTTGATTTAGGCGGCTACGCCAAAGGTTACGCTTTAGACATTGCAGCCAACTATCTGCGCCATGAACATGTTAAAAATGCCCTCATCAACATTGGCGGTAACATCATCGCACTCGGCAAGCATGGCGAAAACCCATGGCGGGTTGGCATACAGCATCCGCGCTCGCCAACCGCAATTGCCACGCTAGATTTACCTGATGGCTGGGCAGTTGGCACCTCCGGGGATTATCAGCGCTACTTTATGTTGAATGGTAAACGCTACTGCCATATCATAGACCCCCGAACAGGCTACCCAGCACAACATACGCAATGCGTTACCGTACTAGTACCGCCGCAACCACCAAACCAAACACAAGCGGGCGTATTGTCAGATGTAGTCTCCAAACCTATTTTTATAGAAATGCCAGCCAACAGAAACGCTGCTGCACAAGCTTTTGGTATAGACAATTTCATGGTGATTGATGAGCAGTCTGCTATTTTTGTTTCATCAAAAATGTTAAAAAAAATACATTGGGTAGAGTCTGGTGTTAAATTTTCTACGTTACCCTAGACTGCTCACTAAACAGTTATTGATTGGCGACTGGCTGATTATTCTATTGAGCCTGCTAGCTGTTTATTATTTATTCCAAACCCTATGGTCTAACGAACATGCCGCTAAAGTACAAATTAGAATCGGCGACAAAATCTACGCCACTTATAGCTTAAACCAGCAGCGCGAGATTCATGTGCATGGCAAAATTGGTGATGCGGTTATCAGTATTTCGCAAGGCAAGGCGAGGTTTACAAAGTCACCATGCAATACGCAATACTGTGTGCATCAAGGCTGGCTGACGCGCGCAGGGCAAGCCGCCATTTGTTTGCCGAATCAAATTAGCCTGGAATTATTGGGTGATACCAAGCCATATGATTCGCTTAATTACTAACAGCATCAGAACCGAATAAACCGACCGAATAAACTGAACGAAAAACCGACCGAAAAAACCTAAAGTGAAAATCACGCAAATACAAACCACAGAGGACGACCATCGCATCGCCAAGCTGGCAGCCTTCGCAATCGCGCTGCATATGGTTGAAGCGGTGATACCATCGCCATTACCTGGCGTAAAGCCCGGCATTGCAAATATTGTGACTTTATATGTATTGTATCAATATGGTTTTGCAACGGCGGCTTGGGTCAACATTTTGCGTGTATTTGCCAGCAGCTTACTGTTAGGTCAGTTTTTATCGCCCACGTTTATATTAAGCTTAAGTGGAGCGTTACTGAGTTTAGCGGTTTTATGGTTAAGCATGTATTTACCTAAGCGCTACTTTAGCGCGGTAAGTTTTAGCATTCTAGCGGCTTTTGGGCATATTGCCGGGCAACTTATCATTGTGCGATTATGGTTAATTCCACATGCTGGCGTAGCTTATTTAATCCCGGTTTTTGCGCTTGCTGCTTTATTTTTTGGGCTGATCAATGGTTTAATAACAAATAAATTACTGGTAAATAAATCTACAAAATATACTTTACAGCCTCAAACATCCAAAGTCACATCAACATAACTATCAACCGCAACACCATTTTTTTTCGCTGGTATAAACATCAATTCTTTAACTTGATTTACAATTTCAGAGTAAAAGAGTGGTTCGCTATTATTTCTATCCAGATTAACTACTTGATTTACATTACCGCTTTTATCAACAAATATTCTCAATTGATACACCACAAGCAACTTACCGTTGCTTGTTTGTCTTGGTGGTTCTATACCATGCAATGGTATTGCCCGTATATCGACATCGCTAGGTTTTAAATACTGATTCAGTGGGTTTTCATTGCCAGAGGCATCTGTGTTTTCAATAGCTTTACTTAACGGCAACATAAGCACTATTTTCGATGTCTCAATTTGATTTGTAAGTCTATTTTTTGACAATACATTTACGTCGACACTGTCATCAGTATCCTTAGTTGCCTCTGGCCTTGTTTGCAAACGCAACAGTTTCGGCCGAACCAAGCTAGAAAACCTAACTTGAAGCACACCAGCGCTCAAATTAGGTTTTCTTAAATCAATGTCAACATATTGTTTACTAAGATTAGTGTTGATAGGAAAGGTTAAATTAACTATCAAAAATATATGTAGCAACACAGACGCAAAAATAGCAATTACTAACTCATAACGCATCTCTAACAAATTAACTAATCAGACGTTGGAAGCTCACGCCAATTCAATGGAGTAAACCCTGTAGCACTTGATGGATTTACCTGAACGTTAGTGCTAGTGCCTGTATCATTACTTATATTGATTCTTGTTGTTGTAGAGCCATCTCTCCTAAAAAATGATACGGATGTGGCCAACCCGGTACCGACGAATGACGATGAAAAATTTCCGAAACTATCTACAATCACAGATTTTCCACCTCCATAAGTGATCGCGTATAGTTTATTGTTACCAGAAGGAGAGCATGCATCACCTCCTAAGGAGTTAGCTGCAAAGGCAACCACGCCAGCAGAACTTATCATGTCCACATTGACCCTATACGGTGAAGCTCCATTTGTGCCTAAGTCTACAAAGTAGCCCATTGGTTTTGTACTATCCGCAATTACACCGGTTGTAGTTATGGTGCTAGTATCGTCAACCATTTGGGAAGGAGTAACGGGATATGACCCCCCTGATGGTAATGTACTAGGGCCCTTGCCCTCGGTACCATCAAGAAATGGCGCGGTTTGAGTACCATCTAAAATTGCATAAAAATATTGTTCATCAGTACTCTTAACGTCGCTATCCGCCAATATGCGCCCTGTGCCTACAAAAACATAACGTTTTAAGGTGCTTTTGTCTATCTCAATGATTGGATGCACGGTAATTGGGTGTGTTGAGCCAAATGCCGCTATTTTTTTAGGTGCTGGTATTGCACCAGTGCCAGAGAGATCTAAACGCCACACATTACCCAACGCATCGCCAGCGTACGCTGCATCTACCAGAAAATTCCTAGCATCAGCAACAAATGCATTAACATGCGCCAAACCTGCATCATTTGTGGTTGTGCCCTCACCAGTTGAAATGCTTTCTAGTAAGGCACCAGTCTTAGGATTCACTAAGAAGAAGTACCCTTTACCATCAGCATTGTTATAGCCAGAGGTTAATATCACCGTCCAACCATATTTCAAGGTTTTAACTACTAATGCTCTCCCATATGAGTAGCCCATATTTTTATGGGTAAACTCCCATAAAACGTTAGCGCTCAAAATACCCTCACTGCTAATTCCTGCAGGGTTAGTCACATCTAAAGCATAGTAAGCCTTACCGCCCTTACCTAAGCCGCCGATTAAAACTGAATGCCAATCACTAACACCAAAATCTACATCCGCAATAGCTGGGGTAGCATCCACAAAGTATTTATGATTGTATACTGGCTGCGCAAGTGCTGCTAAACCGTTAACCAAGGGTGTATTTGTTGGGCCTTTAATCAAAGCATTAGGAACATAAGCGAATAACTCATTACCGCCAGCAGGAACACCATTGAATGCATGTAGCATCCCATCATTAGCGCCTACATAAGCCACTGTGGAACGACTAGCATTAACATTTTTAAAAGCAAGATAACCCGGATTAAAATCCTCAGTATAAGAAGCACGCGGTGGACCTACAGCCACTACTTTAGAGTTCACAATATCGCCTAGTATACTTGCACGCGATCTAAAGCTTGCAGTGCCAAGTGAACCCGTATTACTCGCATCCCCACGCAAAAAGTTAACTGCATTTGCCTGATCCGCTGGAAGTGCTGCAAAATTTGGCAAGAGAGCCGTCAGGTTAGTAGGTCTAAATGGTGTACCGGCACAAGTCTCAGTACCATCTATACCAGCCGTACAAGTTGATGTAGCGATTTTTCTAGCAGAATCCCAGCCAGTACCCGCACCCTGTGCATCTAGTTTTGCTGATGCATTCCATGCAACAGTTTCTACCGGAATATCCCCAGTAAATGTTACATTATTACCCACTACATTACCTGTCCAAGTATCTGCTTTGTAACTGGTAGCAAAGCTCATAGCGCCAGCTAGAACACTAGGGCTGGTAACTGCAAAAGTATTAGAAGATCCGGACAGTTTACTTAAAATATCCGCAAAAGCATTATTTAAACCAGCAATCATCACGCCTGGGTCGTTAGCCATAAAGTAATTATCTGGAAGAAGAACAGTCTGACCTCCACTGCTAACAGACCTCCCAGTTGTATTCCATGTTGAAGTAGCTAATGGTGTGATCGGGCCTAAATATGGATCAAACCCTGTCGGCACATCAAAGCCGCCAAATTTTGCAGCTAAATAAAATTGATTGAAGCGATTACTACCATCGTTTCTAAAGCCTGATTCAAGCACATCCAACCAATAAGTTGTTACAGTTTGCTTGCCGGTAAAATCGGGGCGCATATCACGAGTATGCAAGTCATAAGCTATCCCGGCCATATAGTAGCGAGCATTACCAGCACCAGTATTAAAGTTGCTTAGAGGTGAGGGCGTCCCCTGCAAATCACCCACTCGGTTTGTGGCTGTTGCCGCATTAAGATTGTTCACTATAGCGGTAGCAGCAGCCGACATATCTCCAGTACCCAGATCCGCAGTGACTTCTGGTGGAATGGCTGGTTCATTTGGGCCTCTTGATGTGCTCCCTGGTACGTTAGCATCATTCCAAGTGTTGGTATCCCCAATACCAATAATAAAATTAGATTGGCATGAATATTTAATTGGATCATTCCAGTTGGTAATCACTGGGAAACCATCGATCATGGTAGCAGTCAGTCCGCTGGTATAGCTGGCAACATTACCTTTATTCCTATAGTAGCGACTGACGGTATAAAATAATTCACTTACTTGGTCATAAGTTTCATAGCTGCCTGCGGTCAACCCGAATTTATTCAAATAATTAATTACACCACTATTGGGTACACTGCTTGCCGATGCATCGGTTGAATCTGGATTTTGGTAAAATATCCCTGTAGCAGCATCCCATTCTGGATTGGGGTTTACTGTATCTGTAGAGCCAGGGTTGGCGACCAGTGGGCCTAATGACGCCATTTTAGCTCTCAATACACCGCCATCCCGGAGTTGATATGCAGTATTTAAATAACCGAACGCAGCAAAATTCAATTTTTTAGAGTTTGTCTGAATTAAGCCTGTTGGCTTATAACTTGTACCATATTGCGTACAATTGTCTTCCAGCATTCCTGCTACGCACACATTAGCTCGCGCATAAAACTCATACACATTATTAGCATTCTGCGGACTAGGCGGAATAACTGCTGGATTAGTAGTGCCTATTTCAGTGCCAGCATTACTGAGAGTACCACTCTTGGTAATACGAAATTTTTTACCTAGACCAGCAATTTGAACACTCACAGATGTCCAGGAAAAAGGTGTATACAAATTGGCACTCGCGCTAATTGATGGGCTATTCACACCGCCACCTTGACCTGATGCATAGGCTTTTTCAAGAACGGTTAAACTTGCCGTATCAACACTGCGATACCCTCCCGTCAATGCTTTCCTTAATGGGTCTATCGTCTGTGTCAGCGCATAGTTAAGGAAATTACCGCTCCATTTCTGGGCACACTGATGATTACTTGCCGCTGCAACTGGTTGAAAGTAACGTAGCTCTACGTTTGTGTCACCATTATAGCCATAACATTTTTTGTTATCAAAGTAGCCGATGTAATTAATCGTATTGTCATATGCACCCTTATAAGAAGAACTTAGTGCCGTCGGAAATTCCGCAGATATGGTGATAGCCACATTACCTTGCACAGAATTACCCGTTAATAAAGGTTTATCCGCTAAATCTGTAGCCGCTACTGAAAATAATGGAAGCGCTAAAGTAGATAATGCTAGTAGTTTTCTAATGTGCTTAAACATAATATTCTCGATATAAAACCATTTAAATGGTGAAAGTAGACTGCATAAATGCTTCTGTATTTTTAGGCCCAGTAGCTCTCAAACTAATTCTATACACCACACCGTCTTCGCCAGTAAGCTTACCTGGAATCTCTAATGCCCCACCGCCCAAGTCTGTTCCAGCCTTACTGATAGTGCAATTGTTAGGTGAAATTGCACCTGCCGCCAAACACATTCGGTCTATCACATAACGTATGGTTATACCCCCGCTGGCATAGGTAATATTGTTACTGGGCATAGCGGCATCAAAGGTGCTTGTATTTAACAATACATTGGGAATGCCTGATGCGTTACTAGGTAAAATTGTGGCGTAGTAATTATCAACCGCCACGCTATCTGCTTGCTTAGCCGTGCTTACGGATAAAGCACCTGTTGTAAACTTAGCTCTAATGCTTGGCATGCTTCTTTCTGCCTGATTCACTACATCTCTTTTAAACGCTAAACTACCTGAAATTAAAAGATTAGTATCCGTAGATCGAATTAAAGCAACGCTGGCAATCAGCATAATCACTAATGAGACCAATGTGATAAAAAGCACCACGCCTGACTGCTTGGTCGCGCTTGGTAGATTGAATTTTTGTAAATGAGTCATGGTTTAGTGTTTTTTTAAAATATAAAATGCGCTCAGTCAACTTTCATATTGTTTCAGCTTATTGCAACATCAATGTATTGCGTAGCGGAATCACCGCTTCAAAACTGCGATAACGGAAAGTAGTCGGGTTTAAGTTAACGGTTACTGGCAATAATGTATCTTTAAATAATTGTAATGTTGAATCATTGACAGTTTCTCGCTCTAGTAAGGACGTACGCATCACTATGCCTATCTTAATCGCCTTAATGCTTTTCAAGTTTGAGGCAGCGGCGGATGTTCCAGTTAGCAAATTAGCCGATGAAAACGCACCTGTAGGTGTAACCCATGTTAATGATGCTGTGGGAGGGCTGGTGTCAACGCCATAAAGCGCTTGCATTTGATAAACACCATCTACATAAGCGCTAGGGTTAGGGGTTGCCACAGGCGAGTCAGCTTGTCTATTTTGCATTAGGTCATATTTCATCAAGGTATTATTTGCACCGACTGCAAACATATTGAGATTAGGCGCCTGCCCCAAGTTGATAACCTGTGCAGTTGCAGTGAAATCCGCAACAGAGCGCGTGTTAATCGTAGCGGTGTAATAGCTCCCGGCTAAAGCCACATTGCTACCGCCAGCTATCGGGATAAAGCTCGAGGCAACTTGTTGCATTAAGCAAGGTGAAACATTAGTGGCGGTTATGTCTGTTAGCAGCACAATATCATTAGCGCGAACACCGGCATGATTAACCAATTTAAGGGTAGCTGCTGTAGGTAACAATGAAAAACTGGTAGGAGATTCACCTAAACCGGCACTACCTGCCATGGTAATAATCACGTCGCCCCCCGCACCTGCCGCTCCATCATAAATAATCACTGGCGCCATTCTGATGGTGGGGTTTACCGTGTCAAAAGGTGATGGGAAAGTAGTCGCTGGAGTAAGTTGCGCTCCACCCAACGCCATGTCTAGCCTACATCCGTATGCGTAATCCGCACCGACTTTATCACCTCCTCCTGTAAAACCACTTCCAGCACTTCTAATAAACTTTTCTAATTGATAAATTGCATAATTTCCTGATTGGTTAATATCATTTAGTGACGTAGTGGTTCTTTTTCTACCTTCATTAACATTAAGTACGTTGTAAACAACTAATGACATGAGTAAACCGATGACTAGACCCACCATGAGTTCAATGAGAGAAAACCCTAGTTGTTTGTCTAATTTTTGCTTAAATAATTGTGTATGGTAAAGGGTTTTCATTAAAATTAACCTAGCCTGTCACTCATTAATATCTTTGTAGTTTATTTGTTGGGTCAGCGTTATTTAACAAATACGCTTGTTTCATATTTATTCGCACTATCAGTACTTAGTTTAGACGGAGCTTTCCATGTCACAGTAACCGTTGCAAGGCCAGCCACATCAGCCACATCGCCAGTGACATTAGGTAAATTTGATTTTTGCACCTTTAACTTCCAAGCAGCAATATCTGCAGCTATTGCCACTGAAGATACGGTGCTACTCTTTTTTATCCACATTTGTGACACCATGTCATTAGCTAACATTGATGCGGTAGCCCTATCTTGTGAATTAACCGAGTTTTGAGTTGCAACAGTTTGCATACCGACTAAGCCCAATACACCGAAAGCAAACAGTAGAATAGAAATTAACACCTCTAATAACACCATGCCTGAGTTATTTTTTCTTAAACTGCTATATTTGTTATTCATATCAACACCCGTCGGCAGCAGTTGCTACGCTTTTACTTGGATCACACATCCTGACACTGCCAGAACTGGAAACAACTACTCTTAAGGGCCTAGTTCCCTTTGAATTAATAATATTGTAATTAACTAAACTAGCACTATTTGTAAGCCTGCCGATGGAGTTGAATCTTATTTCTGCAATATCAGCAGTAACCACAACGCTCCCACCCTCACCAGCTAACACCGCTCCTTGTATGTACCCACTGGCATCGGCCTGAGTTGGAACAACTACTCTCACTCCCCAATTACTACCAGTTATAGTGGCCGCTGCATTAGCCGAAGGTTGCACATTAGTGACAAAAAAAGCCACCTGACGCCCCTTGTTCACAGCTTCCGTTTGAGCGAGCCGAATGCCATTTTTCAAAGATTCGGCTATCGTTCTCGTTTTAGAGTCTTGCACCCAAGCGCTAAAGCTTGGCATTGCATATGCAAAAATAATACCAAGCACTGAAATAGCCACCATCAGTTCAATTAGCGAAAACCCAAAATTTTTATTTAATTTACGCATAATGTTATTGCGCCACTTTAACAAGTCGCGCCTTTTTTCATTATCCAACATGTTGCAGACGTAGTACCCCAACCAGTGCTCACAGTACTTTGATTGTTAGCCTGATCAATTGTGTATGTAAAACCAGATACAATGCCACTACCTGTAGCAGTAATCGTGTAGGTGGTATCTGTTAAATTAGAACATGCAAAACTAAACTTACCCGCATTCGGTATTGCATCACACGGCGAAAGAAAAACACCATTATCTTGGTATTTTCTATTATCTTGAAAAAACTGCTCTAATTTCGCTCTAGTAGCAGCCAGAGTACTTGTAGCATCTGGCAAACTGGCTCTTATTACATAATCCTGATAGCTGGGTATAGCGATCGCCGCCAAAATACCAATAACGGCGACTACTATCATTAACTCAATTAGCGTAAAACCACCTTGAATAACAACGGGTAATCTTTTAAATTGAATATTTGCTTTGCGATGCATTTTTTTCCCCTTTTTCTATCTATGCATCATGCACAGGCTTATTGTTAATGTCTAACAGTAGTTGATAATCGGTAAGATTTTACCGATAAACGGAGTTATGTTGTTAAGACCATACTCCATTTTATTCGAACATATCTTGGAATAACGCTTAACAATCCTTTATGTTAAAATCTAACTGTGGAATTAAATTAAGACAAACACAAGATTAGAGAGATTAATTCATTACTTTTGAATGTCGTTTTAGTAAGTATCTCGAGACCTAAAATTATGCAAAAAAAAACTGCTTTGATATTCATTCGCATAACATTGTTAATTGCAATATGCCACTCACTGAGTAGCTGCGGCACTAAAGGCCCACTGTATATTCCTGAGCAGGCGTATCCGCAGGATACACCTGCAAAAAACTAGGTTTAACCCCTATATTTACCACCCATTATTAAGTTGCCACTGTGAACTCTTTTACGCTCAAAAATAATACGCTACATGCTGATAACGTAGCCCTTAACCAAATCGCAACTGAATTTGGTACACCTTGTTATGTCTACTCCAAAGCTGCACTTACTCAGGCTTTTGAGCGTTTTAGTGCGGGCTTTGCAGAGACAAACCACTTGGTATGCTTTGCGGTGAAATCTAACCCTAGCCTTGCCATTTTGAACTTGTTTGCTAAGCTTGGCGCGGGCTTTGATATTGTGTCTGGCGGCGAGTTAGCACGCGTGTTAGCCGCAGGCGGTGATCCGAAAAAAGTGGTGTTCTCGGGTGTTGGCAAAACTGAGCTTGAAATGCAGGCCGCGCTTAATGCCGGGATTTTTTGCTTTAACGTGGAATCAGCCAGTGAATTAAATCGCCTGAGTCAAGTAGCTAGCGCGATGGGTAAAGTAGCGCCTATTTCACTGCGCGTTAACCCGAATGTGGATGCAAAAACGCACCCTTACATTTCTACCGGCTTAAAGAATAATAAATTTGGTGTGGCGTATGAAGATGCACTGAATATTTATCTGCAAGCGGCTGCCATGCCCAACATTGCCATACATGGCGTTGATTGCCATATTGGCTCGCAAATCACCGAGCTGTCGCCATTCCTAGATGCTTTTGATCGCGTATTGTTGCTTGTAGATGCGCTGGAACAGCACGGCATTGTCATTCAGCACATTGATGCCGGTGGCGGCATTGGTATTTGTTATAGCGATGAAACACCACCAGAATTTAACGCTTATGCTGCGGCGATGCTCGCAAAACTTGGCAACCGTAATATCAAACTGGTATTTGAACCAGGCCGTGCTTTGGTCGGCAATGCAGGGGTTTTACTCACCAAAGTGGAGTATATAAAACACACTGAAGCGAAAAACTTTGCCATTGTGGATGCCGCAATGAACGACCTGATGCGCCCTGCACTTTACGATGCTTACCATGATATTAAAGCGGTACATCCACGCAATGACCAAACCAGCGCACTCAATTATGAAATCGTAGGGCCGGTATGCGAAAGCGGCGACTTTTTAGGTCACGATAGAACGCTGTCATTAGCTGAGGGGGATTTGCTGGCCATTATGTCTGCTGGCGCCTACGGCATGAGCATGGCGAGCAACTACAACACAAGGCCGCGCGCGGCTGAGATAATGGTTGATGGCGACCAATGCTATGTGATTAGAAAACGTGAACGCATTGCTGATTTATTTGCATTAGAAGAAATATTACCAAAGCTTTAAGCTAATTTCTTCAACCCCAAAACAAAAGTTGCACAGTTATTAAACTGAGAGTAAATTCTTGTTTAAGTAAGAAATATTCTTACTAACGTACTTAATTTTATTAATGTATTTTATATTGCAAGCCTACATTGCAAATAAGGGGAAGAAATGAGAAAGCTTTTATTAGGTTTACTGTTTGCTTTTGCTTTTAATGCTGTACCTGTTGCTTACGCTGATGAAGCATTACCAGAAATTGCGCCGGTTGATGAACCTGCAATTCCTGCACTGGATGCCCCTGCGACCGAATAAATATGTAAATGCTCAATAAAAAAGCGAAGTTAAAACTTCGCTTTTTTTACGCTTTTGATTCCTAAGACAAACAAGCTCTAATCAAAAATCACCGTTTTATTTGAATAAAGCAAAATACGGTTTTCTATATGCCAGCGCACTGCTTTTGAAAGCACGATTCGTTCTAGATCACGCCCTTTTTGAATCAAATCTTCAACTTGATCCCGGTGCGATATACGATCAATATCTTGCTCGATAATTGGTCCTTCATCCAGCACTTCAGTCACGTAATGGCCCGTTGCGCCGATTAGCTTAACTCCACGTTCGAAAGCTCTGTGATATGGGCGTGCGCCAATAAACGCTGGCAAAAATGAATGATGGATATTGATAATTTTCTTAGGATAGCGCGCAACAAAATCTGGCGATAAAATTTGCATGTAGCGCGCCAACACGATCAAATCAATGTCATATTCTGCAAACAAAGCAAACTGTTGTGCTTCAGCTTCTGCTTTATTGTCTTTATTGACTGGAATGTAATGAAAATCCACGCCGTAGAATTTTGCTAGCGCTTCAGTCGCGCGATGATTGCTAATAATCAGTGGAATATCACACACTAACTCACCATTTTTATGGCGGTGCAACAAATCCGCCAAACAATGGTCATATTGTGAAACCATAATAGCGACGCGGAATGGTTTTTGTGAGAGTTTAAGTTGCCACTCCATATTGAAACGACTGGCAATTTCAGCAAAATTTTGCTCAAAATCAACCGGCAAGAGCGAGAAGCCCGCCAAATCCCATTCAACGCGCATTAAAAATAGGTTATTTTCAGCATCCTGGTGCTGATCTGCATGCAAAATATTGGCATTATGCTGATACAAAAAATCTGCAATTGCAGCGACTATGCCTTTGCTATCTGGGCAGGTAATTAACAGTGTTGCCGTATTTTTAAGCACTTTATCTTTAACATCAGTATTTTTAACAACGGTATTTTTAGCAACGGTAATGTTCATATTTAAGCATGCTTGGATTTTAAGCGTGTCCGAATTTAGGTTAATATGTCTATTATACCTTGAGTGAATTTTTATGATAAAAAAGTGTGTATGACAGATAGCCCATCCCTTATCCCAACCTTAGATATTTTGTTGGCAAACCCACGTGGTTTCTGCGCTGGTGTTGATCGCGCCATTATTATCGTCGAACAAGCCTTAGAGAAATTTGGCGCGCCTATCTATGTGCGTCATGAAGTGGTTCATAACAAATTTGTAGTAGATGAGCTACGCGCTAAAGGCGCCATATTTATTGAAGAGTTAGACGAGATTCCCACTGGCAGTACGGTTATCTTCAGTGCGCACGGTGTTTCAAAAGCGGTGCGTGCCGAAGCCGAGGCGCGTGGCTTGACGGCCTATGATGCAACTTGTCCACTGGTCACCAAAGTGCATATTGAAGTAGCTAAAATGCGTGCGGCTGGCATGGAGATCATTATGATCGGCCATAAAGGACACCCAGAGGTAGAAGGTACTATGGGGCAAATTGATGCGGACCCACTTGAAGAAAACCAGAATGAAGGTACGCCAGCAAATACCGGTATTTATTTAGTAGAAACGCCAGATGATGTAGCCGGTTTGAAGGTAGTGGATCCACTCAAGCTAGCCTTTGTGACACAAACGACGCTGTCCATTGATGATGCGGCTTTGGTCATCAATGCACTTAAAGCCAGGTTTCCAAAAATCAATGCGCCAAAAAGTGATGATATTTGTTACGCGACGCAAAATCGCCAAGACGCGATTAAAATCATGGCCAAAGATTGTGATTTAGTGATTATCGTTGGCTCTCCCAACAGCTCCAACTCAAACCGATTGCGTGAAGTAGCCGAAAACCAAGGTGTTGAGGCTTACATGATTGATAACGCAAGCTTTCTGAAGCCCGAATGGCTGGTAGGCAAAAAGCGCGTTGGCGTTTCAGCAGGAGCATCCGCACCTGAAATACTGGTTAAAGAAGTCGTTACGAAATTACAGCAGCTTGGTGCGAATCAGGTGCAGGAACTCCAAGGCGTGATTGAAAGTGTGGTTTTCCGGCTACCAAGAAATCTGACCAACGCCATTAGCAGCCAAGCAAAGTAACAATGCATAATGTTCAAAACGCCAATTTCTGCATTAGTCCTTATCCATACCGATGATTTGCAAGTGCTTATTATGGAGCGAGCGGATAAAAAAGGCTTTTGGCAGTCTGTCACGGGTAGTTTAGAGCAAGGTGAAACGCCGCTACATGCCGCCATTCGTGAAGTACAGGAAGAAACTGGTCTGGATGCAACTCAATACCAGTTGCAAGATTGGCATGCTAATAATGTGTACGAAATTTATCCCCATTGGCGGCACCGTTATGCACCAAGGGTTACGCACAACACTGAACATTTATTTGGTTTATTATTACCGAATACTTTGCCGATCAAGATGGCACCAGATGAACATGTGCAATACGAGTGGGTGGATTGGCGTGAAGCGGCTAAACGTGTTTTTTCGTGGACGAACATTGATGCTTTAAGTAAATTAGGTGAACGGCACGGGCTAACGTTGTAAACTATTACCTCAAAGTAAGATGACTTATTAGACAAATCTATGCAAACAGAAACTAAAGCTATTACAAAAACCATACCGATTAAATTTGAGCGTTTTCAGGCGGCTGACGATGCTGATTGTCAGCGTCGGATTATTGCGGCAAAACAAAAACTGGGCAAACGCTTGGTGATTTTAGGTCATCATTATCAAAACAATAGTGTTTACCAGCATGCCGATTACACGGGTGATTCACTAAAACTGTCGCGCTATACCGAGAATTTAGACGCTGAGTTTATCGTATTCCTAGGTGTGCATTTTATGGCGGAGGTAGCTGATATATTAAGCCGTCCAGACCAAATCGCCATTCTGCCAGACCTTGCTGCGGGCTGCTCAATGGCTGACATGGCTAATCTGGCCAAGGTTGAGCGCAGCTATCGCGAGCTGAATAAAGTGCTGAATTTCGACGAGCAAATCACGCCGGTTACCTATATCAACTCAGCGGCTGACCTTAAAGCCTTTTGTGGCGAACACGGCGGCATTGTCTGCACCAGCACCAATGCACCTAAAATCCTTGAATGGAGTTTTAAACAACGCGAAAAAGTATTGTTTTTCCCTGATCAGAATCTAGGCCGTTGGTCTGGCCATCAAATGGGGATTCCTCTTGAGCAAATGCCTATCTGGGATCCGGACCAACCGATGGGCGGCTTAACCGTTGAGCAAATCAAGAACGCAAAAATATTACTTTGGAAGGGTCATTGTGCGGTGCATCAAATGTTCCGTTTACAAAATATCACCAAGTTCCGTGCAGAACATCCTGATGGATTTGTGATTTCTCACCCTGAAGCGCCGTTTGAAGTTTGCCTGCATTCTGACTATGTAGGTTCAACCGAATATATTCTTAAAACAGTGAGTGAGGCACCGACAAACACTAAGTGGCTGGTAGGCACAGAGCTTAACTTGGTGAATCGCTTAGCGGATAATATGAAAGCTGAAGGTAAATTGGTGCAGTTCATGAGCCATGTGGTGTGTGAATGCTCCACCATGGCACGCATAGACCCGCAGCATTTGGCGTGGACTTTAGAGAACTTAGTTGAAGGCAATATCGTGAATCAAATTAAAGTGCCGACACATGAAGCCAAGCTGGCCAAGCTAACTTTAGAACGCATGCTGGCAGCATCATAATGACGTTTAGCAATTGTGCGCTTTGCGGGCCGACAAGTAACACGCTACTTTGACAAGATGACTTTTGTCGCGTGGTATTGCTGCACGATGCAGATTATCCAGCGTATTGTTGTGTGGAGTTATTAGCGCACGTTAAAGAAATGACCGATTTACCGCCTTATCAACGGGCAAGAATGATGAAAACAGTTTTTGCAGTAGAACTGGCAATCAGGGAAGTTTTCAATCCGGACAAAATAAATCTAGCCAGCCTAGGCAACAAAACGCCGCATATACATTGGCATGTGATTCCTCGTTTTGAAAATGACAAACATTTCCCCAACTCGCATTGGGCTGAGGCCATGCGCGATAGCAACCCTGCGCCGTTTGATGAGAAAAGCATCAAAACACTGACGGATAAAATTGCTGCATATATTCAGTGTGCGTTAGAGTCAAGTACATCCTAAACGACTAAATCACTAGCCGCTCCACCACTTTGCCATTAATCAAATGGCTCTCGATAATCTCGTCAATATCTTCATTATCAACAAATGTATACCAAATGGCTTGCGGATAAACCACTAACAACGGCCCTTCGCCACAGCGGTCAAAACAGCCTGCGCGGTTGATGCGGACTTTGTCCTTACCATTCAAACCTAATTTTTTGACACGGGCTTTCATATGGTCAAATGCGGCTTGGGCACCTTTATCCATGCAGCAGGACTGGCCATCTTCACGTTGGTTCAGGCAAAAGAATATGTGGTATTGAAAGTAATTAGTCATTTTAATTCGCTTGGTATTTTAAGTAACGTAAGGTCATCATTCATAAAATCAATTCTGCTTCAAATTAGTCATGGCAAGAAAGTCGCAGCTTAAACTCATCGCCATTGCTAGGATGTCTGTATGCAAGGCATTTGAGTGCAGACAGTACGATTAGTACGGCAAGCGAAAATAACGCCGCAGAAAGACATCCTAGCAATGGCGCTTACTCGCCGGTGGCAAGGCTATCTTCTTTGGTAAATGTCCACGTCCGCGTAATACTCAGAATATCAATTTCTTTACGCACGTCATCCGGGAACCTTGCGTAAGGCGCGGCTAGTTCTACAATGTGTTTTGCGGCTTCATCTAATACTTTATGCCCGGAACTACGGTTTAGTTCAATACTTTCTATACGGCCGTCGGCTCTAATAGAAACCGTCATTTGTAATTGCCCGTAAAGCTTTAAGTCTCTAGCTGCAACTGGATAATTCAGGTTGCCAACTTTTTCTACCTTTTGACGCCACGAGTCCACATAAAGTGCATAACGGTACTCTTTGGCGCGCGCACCCACAAATTTACGCTTGGGTCGTTTTTGATAGTCATCTTGCTGCTTAGAAATCAGCGCATCCAAGCGATCCATTTCCAGCGCTGCGGCAGTAATATCATGCATATCGAGCTTTTTGTTTGGCGTCACCTGATTACCTGCCCCAGACTCACGCGCCATCGCCATTTGTACCGGCTGCGACTCCACTTTTTGAGCTGAATTTAATTGAGTCAACAACTCTTGCGCTTGTTTTTCTAGCGCTGCCTGGTGTTTTTGCTCTTTTGTTTCTTCTGCAGTTAGTTTGGCGGCGTTTGCGCTAGACTTTGCTTCGGCCGCAGGCTTATCCGTAAACTCAACCTGCTGTTGCTTTAGTGTAGGCAAGGCTGATTTCATTTTTCGATTTTGATCGGTGTTGCCGCCACGATCTAAATTGGCCTGTGCGAAGGCATCAGCCTTGTCTGGCGTGGTATTAGTCTTGGCGTTGACTAACATCACATCCAGTACAGGTAGTCTATCGGTGAACTTTTTCAGGTCGGGCTCGAAATGAATGGTCAATATCGCCGCATGTATCAACAATGACAGCCAAATAGCAATGCTCATCGCACTCATTGTTTTTAATTTAACAATAAGTGATGCCAGCACATTCCCCTCCACTTCTTTGCGTTGCTTAGCCAATTGTTACGCTGCCATAGAGTTTACTTCAAGGTTTTTCACTTCAAAGTTTTTCACTTATAGTGTCTTTGCTTGTAGGGCATCGAGTATTTTTTGATGCACTCCACCAAAACCGCCGTTACTCATTGCCAGCACATAGTCGCTTGATTTCGCCGCTTCGGCTATGGCTGCAACCATGGTATTCAGGTCTTGATACACGGTGGCTTTATTTTTAATAGGCGCAAGCGCATCTTCGGCATCCCAGCCTAGATTTGCGCCGTAGCAAAACACTAAATCAGCTTCTTCTAAACTTGCAGGCAATGCATTTTTCATTACACCCAGTTTCATGGTGTTAGAGCGCGGCTCCAGCACCGCCAAGATTCTAGCTGCTTTGCCAACCTTGCTGCGCAAGCCTGCTACTGTAGTGGTAATAGCAGTAGGGTGGTGCGCAAAATCATCATATACGGTCACACCATTCACTACACCTCGAATTTCCATGCGGCGTTTTACGTTTTTAAATTCAGCCAGAGCGGCAATGGCAACATCAACGGAAACACCCACATTTCGCGCGGCAGCGATGCTAGCCAAGGCATTCATGCGATTATGTTCACCCAGCAAATCCCAGGCAACGTGGCCTTGTAGCTTACCCGCCAGCATCACATCAAAACTGCCATCACTTTGCGCATTGCTAGCTTGCCAGTCTGCATCTGAGCCAAACTGTTCAACAGGCGTCCAGCAGCCTTTGTCTATGACTCTTTGTAAACTGGCTTCTTTGCCGTTACTTACCACTAAACCATTTTGCGGAACAGTTCTGACCAGATGATGAAACTGTTTTTCAATCGCAGCTAAATCTTCAAAAATATCAGCGTGATCATATTCAAGATTGTTCAACACGGCCGTACGTGGACGGTAATGCACAAATTTTGAGCGTTTATCAAAAAAAGCTGTGTCGTATTCGTCTGCCTCAATGACAAAAAAAGGTGAAACGCTTTTGGCCTCTTGCCTGCTCTTCGCCAAAGCAGGCACTTGCGGCAAACGTGCAGAAACTGCAAAGTTTTGTGGCACTCCACCTATGAGAAATCCTGGCGCCAGCCCTGCGTATTCCAGAATCCAAGCCAGCATGGAACTTGTAGTGGTTTTACCATGCGTACCCGCGACAGCCAACACCCACTTACCTTGCAGCACATTTTCTGCCAGCCATTGCGGGCCAGAAATATATGGCAAGCCACGATTCAGAATTTCCTCCATCAAGGGATTACCGCGCGAAACCACGTTGCCAATCACGTAAATATCCGGGTTAAGCGAGGTTTGTGCCGGATCAAAACCTTCAATGAGTTCTATGCCTTGCGCCTCAAGCTGCGTGCTCATGGGTGGGTAAACATTAGCATCGCAACCTGTGACTTTGTGACCTTCAGCCTTGGCCAGTACGGCAATGCCGCCCATAAATGTACCGCAAATACCTAAAATGTGAATGTGCATTAAATTATTATTCCAGAATCAACTCAAATTTGGCGATAACCAACGCTCTAAATACTCTTTTGTTAAACCTCTGCGTTTCGCCATATCCACCAACTGATCTTCACCTATTTTATCCACACTAAAATATTTGGAATCTGCATGTGCAAAATAAAAGCCTGATACCGATGCACCTGGATTCATAGCGAACGACTCTGTTAATTGCATATCAATCGCCTCAGCCTGCAGCACTTTAAACATATCGGGCTTTACTGTGTGGTCTGGGCAAGCCGGATAGCCAGGTGCGGGTCTGATGCCTTGATATTTCTCTTTAATCAGCGCTTCTTTTTCTAAACCTTCATTCGCGGCATAACCCCAAAAGTCCAAGCGGACACGTTCGTGCATGTATTCGGCAAAAGCTTCGGCTAATCGGTCTGCCAATGCTTTTAACAAAATACTGCTGTAGTCATCGTGCGCGGCCTCGAATTTTTTAACGTGTTTTTCTATGCCCAATCCTGCAGTTACAGCGAACATGCCAATGTAATCAGGCGTTGTTGTTTCTTTAGCACCTTTTGGCGCGATAAAATCCGCCAAGCATTGGTTCGGGCGGGCAACGCCATCTATCACCGGCTTTACAGTTTGCTGGCGCATACCGTAGTAAGTGAAGGCAATATTAGTACGTGTTTCGTCCGTATAAATTTCTATATCGTCATCGTTCGCCGTATTGGCGGGCAATAGTGCGACTACGCCGTTAGCGCTTAGCCAGCGGCCATCGATGATTTTTTTGAGCATGGCCTGCGCCTCGCCGAACAGTTTGGTGGCTGTTTCACCGACTACTTTATCGCTTAAAATCGCTGGGTAGAATCCGGCTAGATCCCAAGTTTGGAAGAACGGTGTCCAGTCTATATATTTTGCAACGATGCTTAAATCTACGTTTTTAATCTCACGGCGGCCAATAAATTTAGGTTTCACGGGCGCGTTGTCACCGGTGAAAGATAGCTTGGCTTTGTTGGCGCGCGCCTCGGCAATGGTCAGCATAGGCGTGCCTTTTTTATTGGCATGTTGCGTGCGGGCTTTTTCGTAATCGGTGGCCACTTCAGCAATGTAGGCATCACGACTTTCTGGTGTGAGTAACGATTGCATGACAGAAACTGAGCGCGAAGCATCCGCCACATAAATAATGGGACCGTCATAATGTGGTGCGATTTTTACCGCGGTATGCGCGCGGGATGTAGTCGCTCCGCCAATGAGCAAAGGCATTTTCAGGGCTTTAAAATAAGGGTCACGCTGCATTTCTTTAGCGATATGCGTCATTTCTTCTAACGATGGCGTAATCAAACCCGACAAGCCGATAATATCGGCATTCTCAGCCTTAGCCATGGCTAAAATCTCTGCCGCTGGCACCATCACGCCCATGTTAATCACTTCAAAGTTATTGCATTGCAACACGACAGATACGATGTTTTTACCAATATCGTGCACATCGCCCTTCACAGTAGCAATGACCATTTTGCCTTTAGGCTTGGCGACGATGCCCGTACGTTTTTCATCGGCAGCTTTTTCAGCCTCGATAAACGGAATTAAGTGTGCCACAGCTTGCTTCATCACTCGGGCGGATTTCACTACTTGCGGTAAAAACATCTTGCCTTGGCCAAAAAGGTCGCCAACGATGTTCATGCCATCCATCAGCGGCCCTTCAATAACATGAATCGGCCTGCCGCCGCTTTTTTCAACCACGGCCCGCGCTTCTTCGGTGTCTTCTACAATAAACTCAGTAATGCCATGCACCATGGCGTGGCTTAGGCGTTTTTCTACTGGCGTAGGTGCTTCTGCCGTACCGCGCCACTCTAGCGTTGCCGCTTCTTTTTTGCCGCCTGCCACCAAGGTGCTGGCGATTTCTATCATGCGTTCGGTCGCGGCTAATGGGTTGTTTGCATCAATGATGCGGTTTAACACGACATCTTCAACGCGCTCACGGAGTTCTGGCGCAAGGTCATCATACACGCCCATCATGCCGGCATTGACAATACCCATGGTCATGCCAGCTTTAATCGCATGGTATAAAAATACCGTGTGAATCGCTTCGCGCGCAGGGTCGTTGCCCCTAAAACTAAAACTTACATTTGAAACGCCACCTGAAATCTTGGCATGCGGTAGATTATGTTTGATCCAGCGCGTGGCTTCAATAAAATCCACCGCATAGTTGTTATGCTCTTCAATGCCGGTGGCAATCGCGAAAATATTCGGGTCAAAGATAATATCTTCTGGCGGAAAATCTATACCGACCAATAAATCATAGGCCCGTTTGCAGATTTCTGTTTTGCGCGCATAAGTATCGGCCTGACCTTTTTCATCAAACGCCATAACAATGACCGCCGCGCCGTAGCGACGACACAGTTTAGCCTGACGTAAAAATTCAGCTTCGCCCTCTTTCATTGAAATCGAGTTAACAATCGACTTGCCTTGCACACACTTTAAACCGGCTTCGATGACGGACCATTTACTGGAGTCGATCATGATAGGCACACGCGCAATATCAGGCTCGGAGGCGATTAAATTCAAAAAGTGCGTCATGGCTTTAACGGCATCCAGCATGCCTTCATCCATGTTGATGTCGATGACTTGCGCGCCATTTTCTACCTGCTGGCGCGCTACGGTTAAAGCTTCATCGTATTGCTCGTTAATGATCATCCGCGCAAACGCTTTGGAACCGGTGACGTTGGTACGCTCACCCACGTTTACAAACAATGAACTTTCATCAATGGTAAATGGCTCTAGCCCAGACAATCTGAGCGTTTGCGGCAACACCGGCACGATGCGCGGGGGTACGTCTTTAATTTCATTGTAAATTGCATTGATATGCGCTGGCGTAGTGCCGCAGCAGCCGCCGGCAATGTTCAGAAAGCCGCTTTCTGCAAACTCTTTAACCAGGCTTGAGGTCACATCTGGCGTTTCATCAAAACCAGTGTCCGACATCGGATTAGGCAAGCCGGCATTCGGATAAATGCACACAAAAGTATCTGCGATTTTTGAGATTTCTTCTACATAAGGACGCATTAAAGTGGCACCCAATGCACAGTTCAAACCGATGGACAGTGGCTTTGCATGCCGCACAGAATGCCAGAATGCCGTCACGGTTTGGCCTGACAAAATACGACCAGAAGCATCGGTCACCGTACCTGAGATCATGATTGGAAAGCGCAAGCCGCTTTCTTCAAAAAACGTGTCAATTGCAAATAATGCTGCTTTACAGTTCAGCGTATCAAAAATGGTTTCCACCATTAAAATATCCGCGCCGCCCTCCACCAAGCCACGTGCTTGTTCCAAGTAAGCAGCTACCAACTGATCAAAACTCACATTACGCGCGGCGGGGTCGTTCACATCCGGTGAAATACTAGCAGTTTTAGGCGTAGGGCCTAATGTACCGGCAACAAAGCGCGGCTTATCCGGCGTGCTGTATTTATCGCAAGAGCTGCGAGCAAGCTTGGCGGCCTGCACGTTCATCTCGTAGACCAAATGCCCCATGTGGTAATCATCTTGCGCCACAGTGGTTGCACCAAATGTGTTGGTTTCAATAATATCCGCACCTGCGGCTAGATATTTTTCGTGTATCTCTTGAATGATATGTGGCTGAGTTAAGGTCAATAACTCGTTATTACCTTTGACAAACAGTTCGCGCTGCCCTGCCGGCGCTGCAAAGTCAGCGAAACGACCCCTCTCTCCATTTGGCTTCGCGCCTCTGTAATCAGCCTCTGTCAGCTTGTATTGCTGAATCATCGTGCCCATCGCACCATCTAAAATAAGGATGCGTTTGGCGAGTAAATCCCTAAGGATTTTTTCAGTGGCAGAGGTTTTATCTTGGTACATATGCAAGCTTTGGTTGTGTCTATTCGGATTGCGAATTATAGCATTGGCTTATCGGTCACGCCTTCTATACCTGATTGTCAGTTATATCCCGTTGTCTGTTACACCGGGATGCCAGTTATACATCGTGCCTGCGATACTGAATCGCTTCCGCGATATGTGCTGGTTGAATACTGGTTTCATCACTTAAATCACAAATGGTACGAGCCACTTTCAATATTCGATGATAAGCTCTGGCTGATAGATTGAGGCGCGATATTGCAGTTTTCAAGAGCGTTAAACCTGCATCAGTTGTTTCGCAATGTGTTTCTATTTCTTTAGTGCCGAGTAAATGATTGGGCTTACCTTGTCTAGCCAGCTGTTTAGCGCGCGCCCTTTCGACACGTACTCTGACGGATTGTGAGTGCTCACTTATACTTGCGTTAATCAGTTCATCTTCTTTAAGTGCTGGTACCTCTATATGCAAGTCGATACGGTCTAACAAGGGACCAGAAATTTTAGCTTTGTAGCGTGACACTTGATCTGGTGTGCACCTGCACTTGTTATTGTGATGCCCTAAATAACCGCAAGGGCAAGGATTCATCGCGGCAATCAACTGAAAATTGGCGGGGAAATCCGCTTGCCGTGCAGCACGTGAAATGGTGATGCGACCGCTTTCTAACGGCTCGCGTAATACTTCTAATACTTTTCGATCAAACTCTGACTGGGAATCTCTCCTGGACGCGGAATACCACCGCCGCCGACCAAGGCTACTGCGGATGCCGTGTGGTGCGGCGCTCTATAAGTTCTGCGTTTCCAGTTTTCTAGCTTGTAATTGCCATTGAGTGACTGTATGGCGGCGGATTCTAAGGCTTCCGACTCAGTCATGGCGGGTAATATGCCAACAAAACGAGAGGCGAGCATACTCTTACCTGTGCCCGGCGGGCCGCTCATAATCATCTAATATCTATCAAAACGTAGTTAAAAGTTCTTGTAAGAAGCGACACAATCCCTGAAAAAGGTCATTTAATTGAAAATCAAATAATAGCAGATTACCTACGAAAGTTAGGGGATCAACGGCAAACTCAAAGTCAACACCACAAGTAACGCCGTAGTCACAGGGCTTTTAAATATAAATGACATGGTTAGGGGACTGGGTATGTAAATGTAAACACATATCCCCCGTGAATAGCCTCCCATGCAAAACGCACATTTCTCAGGCAAAAAAAAGTGCAGATACCCGTAAGAGCATCTGCACTTTTTGTAATCACCACACCATATCAGCTTAATTCATAAATTACTTGATCACTTATGCCGCCAGTAGCACCTCTGCTTGGTTCGCGCTATCATTCAGCGACACATTTTCATGGATAATTTTTTCAACATGGATCGACCGTTTCGCAAGGATTTCGGTACAAGCATCAGACATCTTGACGCACCAGTAATCTTTGCCATTGGATCGCTTCTTATTAAAACCTAGCTGCTTTAATCGCTTGCCAAGAACAATGTTGTTTTCAGGCTTAAAGCCATAGGCACCGCAATATTTTCGGTACAAATCATATAACGAAGCAGGCCTCACACCTTTATTATCAGCATCGTTCAATAAGACATCATCAGCAAACATCCTTACGATGTCAGAATCTTCACGATACTGTTTTGAAGATTCTTCCGATGAGCTAGGTACGATAAAGCCACCACGCGTTTGCAATGCTTGTAAGCCACGTACAGTCATAGCGAAAATACCAGCCATCTCAGCTTTAAGTTTGGCCGAAAGCTCTAAATCCATATCGTCTTCAGAGAAATTCCGGTTAAATTTCAGCATGACCAAACGACGAAAAAATGCGTGGGTAACATCGTGCAATTTAGGCAGGTGATTTGTTGCTAGCATGATGCGTGTGTATGGCACGAAGGTAAACGGATGCTCGTATTTACGTTCAGCTTCGATTGTGTCGCCACTGACAATCTGTTTCAGAATACCGTCATCCATCACCGTATTCTCGTTAATTTCGGAACTGGTCAGTAGTAATTTGCCATCTAATTCAGCAAGTGCGCGGCGATTACCAAGACGTTGGATAGGCGCACTATATACATTTTCTTGGCCAAGCAACTCAGGCATTAGCTTCAATAACACAGATTTACCATTACCACCTTCGCCAACGCAGACTACAAATTTTTCATAACTGGTATCAGGCACTAAGCACAGACCCATCCATTCCAGCACAAACTGCATTTTCTCGTCACGGTCAACATCATCTCGAAATATATCATGTAGATATTTTTCGAATGTGGGGGCCTTAGCATTTTCATCCCATTCAACACTACGGCCAGACAGCAGGTGAAAATGCGGGCTAAGGGGTTTTAGCTTAAAATCACTCATGTCTAGCACGCCGTTCAAGAAGCACACACAATTCATACTTGGTTTGAACTCATTGCTTTTTACGATACATGTTAATTTAAGCATCTTAAACAACTCATTCACATCTTTAGTTTTAGCGCTGTGCGACAAAAACTTAGTGATGTTATATCGCACGTCACCAAACTCACTTAGTTTAGACCAGTAACCATCAGCATATGCTAAGAACGTGTTATTCACGTACACAAGGCCGTTTGGGTAAAACGCATCAATAAAATCTTTGATGCCTTGGGAAGCAAAGTCTGGAGCGACCCATATAGTCTGGGCGTCAGTAGTTTGAAAGGTATTGTTATTTGTATTCATGTTAGTCACTCTTCTCTCTAGTTAGATTTAATAAATTTTTGTATTTCAATACTTGGAAAACCGTTACTTAACACCGAAGCAAATTGCATGACTCGGCTTGTAGCTGGTACAGCGTGTTCAACAAACTGCGCTCGTTTAGCGTTCTTCACTTCATCAGCAGTGGTGGGATAGCCTTGATCAGTGAGCCACTCAGCTAGTTGTTTGTATGTCATGGAGCGCGTCAGACCACATAAATCCTGTGTATAAGCACGTAGAAATAAACGCCTAAAAACATCTGCAACGCCTTTGACGGTAGCTCTAATGCCAAAGCCCTTACCACCACTGGCAATAAGTGACGATCTGACAAGACTAAACTGGTACATATCATCCCAGTCGTCCCAGTCCTCTATAGTTTTAAGGCATCGTTTACGTCGCCAACCATCGAAGAAAGCACGGGCTTGCTCAGCTTCACCAACGGTCGCCCACGGCACTGACTGTAAGCTGACGTGATCAACATCAGCTACACCCACCATCAACGGGTCTAGCAGCTTTCTTTTAAAATCAAACTCAAGATTCAGTCTAATTTCACGAGTGATACGCACAACGTCAGCATTTTTTATCCACTGATCACGGATAGGTGTAAATGGTCTGGTTTGTGTCATATCGTCAGCTTGGCGATTTACAAACAATTTCAGCATGTAATCGTTATGCTCAGCAACAGGCACATTGGGAGAAACACCAGCTTTAGCCAGCACAACAGGTTCATCATCGTAGGTTAGGCCTGTAATCTGACCACGTGTTTTCATGGCAACGATCTGTCTCACACGATGCTTACGCTCCAGCATGGGGCTGTCTGGTGCAACTCGGTTACACAAGACTTGAAATCGCTGAGCCATTGGTCCGCTAAGATCCAGCTCAGATAAATCAGCGTCAGTGATAAACCCGTCGGTTGTGGCACTCACTACTCGTCGATGACTAGGTACACCAGCGATTTGCTCGCTTAACACCGCACGAATGAAGCCTGTCGTGTGTGCGGCGATGGCAGCGTTTGTCAGCTCGGAATGCGGCAATTCTTCACTGGTCATACCCTTGGTGTCGAAAACCGTCTTCTTCTTCAAACCTTGGGCAGTTTTACCATACAAGCTATTGCCTAACAACTTGGCGTAAAGCTCATCAATACTGCCTTTCACGAAAGACTTGCGTAACTTGCGGATGCCAGTCACATAAGGTTCGAACAAGCGATCATCACCATCAAGCCACGGAATCACAATGCCATGTTTGATGGTAATTTTGCAGCCAAGATTAAGTGCCACTTCAATCTCTGGCGCCGTACAGTAGGATTTGCCCGTTAATGGATAGAACAATCCTCCGTTGCGACCCCTCACAGGCAGCGAGGGGAATATAGTCTCAGGTGGGAATTCAAACTCAACATAGGCGAAGCCTAATACGTGACCAACAAAGTCTGCGGGATCATGTGTGTGTTTGAAATTGTCATAATCAATATGCCGTAAATCAACCATCCCAGTGGTGTAAGCGCCAGCTAAGTCAAAGTCATTCCAAACACCTAAAAGCGTAGGCCCAAAGGCATAACACTCATTGCGGCCACCGCTATAACAACTGGCAACAAACGGCTCAATGATGGCTCGCATGTCAGTACTAGATTTGCCCTTACGGGTGATGACCATACCTTTGGCATTATTCCAGCTAGTCGAGGAAGTATCCGCCACGCCAAATGCCTTATTGAAATTAGTACCTGCGGCATCAAGCTGGCTTTTGAAAATTCTCACACCTAAACCGCTGGCAGTAGCAGGCAAGGATCTGCGGCCAGTATGTTTCTCAGCAAAGTCCAGCAGCCTGATGAAATATTTCACAGCAATTTCAGCATCTCGTAAGCCGTACTCCTCAAAAGCAGCTTTATTGCCTTTGAGCAATTCATCCATACGCTCAATGCTGTAGCCTTCAGGGATAAGCAACTTAGGCAGGTCAATCAAGTCACCCATTTGAGCGAGTGAGGTGCCAACCGCCACGTGGCTGCCGACATCGATAAAGTGGACTCTATAACGACGAATCAGGCCATTAAAATCCCCAGCAATTAATGATTTATTACTCAACGGAATTCGAGCAACGTCTGTGTTTGACTGCCTCACCTTAACATCAAGATTATCAGCGTAAGCAGATTTAACAGAGACTTCATTCAGCGGCCCAACTGAACAAACCCGACCACCAGCATTGCTCAGTCTTTCTTTGAATAGATCCAAGTCAACAAAACTTGGAAGATCAATCCGTAGAAAAAACCCACACAGATAAACCCGACTGGGCCATTCTAAAAGTATCCCAGTCTCAAGGGCTTCAGTAATCAAGTTGTTAAGGGTCTTATAAAATAATGGGCGATCAGATTTGGTAAGGCCTTTTGGATAAACAACCTTGGGAAGTACACCGCACTCACCAATTAGATAAAGCTGCAAACTGAGCACGGTGTTATCAGTATCTTTATCACCCGATAAAAACTCAGAATCAAAGCCTACATAAATGGGCGGGCCTTTAGCAGCATTAGGCACTGTAGGATCACTTTCAAAGTCAGCAATTTGGTGATCAAGAATCTGCAACTGACGATCAAATTGACGTTGAAACGCAGCATCAGGGTCGAAGTCATCATCGCCGTAAATATCATCATTGACAGCGTCACCTAAGTCGTTGGTGTAACTGTCCTGTATATGTAACCCATCGGGTAAGTTACACTCATCATCAACACTCGGTAAATCTTCAAACATATTTGTATTTGTCATAATATTTCTCTCTTCAATTTAGTTGGCGACATCGCACAGATCGAGGTGGCTACTTTGTTAGCCACCCCGCCTGAGTAGTCATTTAGTTAGTCAGTAGCAACACTTCTGGATCAGTTAGGAATGACCAGTCAGGCTGCGGTATTCCGTGCCTTTCCGTCATAAACTTAATTAAGAGGTCTCGGACACGGCGGCCCTTCTCAATGTCAGATATTTCTACCCAAACGACCATTCTCATCTGGGCATCAAGGCAGACCACACCTTTACCCGACTTGTATTGAACGGATTTGATGACGGCGTTTGAAACGGCATCGCCGTTAGGTAAGACGATGAATGTACTCATTTCCACTCTCCCGTCACTTCGATCAGTTCAAGATGATTCATTAGCGCTAACTCGTAGTGCTTAATGTCTCTCAAAGCCATTCTTGATAATCTAGCAATAGACTTCGCCGCTTCAGCGTCATTAGTGCAAAGACGCGGCTGTAAAATGTAGTCTATCTGGCGATATAACATGCCGTGACTATCATGTAACTCACGGAGCTTCTCATTAATCGGCTTGCTGCTGAATTCAGAAAAATAGTCTCGATCTTCTTGGTCAAATGGTTTTAAACGTTTTGCATTTCTAACTTGTACTGCTGATACTTTTGTCATAATTGGTTCCTTATGTAATGACGGTTTTTGTATATAAAATTTGAACATCTCATGACTACCGTGTAACTCACTGAGCTTCTCATCAACCGACTTGTTGCTGAATTCAGTAAAGTAATCTAGGTATTCTTGGTCAAACGGGTTTAAACGGTCGGCATTTACAATTTGTACTGCTTTGGTATTAGTCATTTTTAACTCCTTATGTAATGACGGTTTCTGTATAAAAATAGAGCATCTACTGCTTATACTTTTTTCATTTACTTTCCTTTTCAAAAAATTAAAATTAGTATTCAGGCGTGGCAAAACAAACCACACCAGTGATTTCAAGCTAATAATTTGCCAGCGTTCCGTGTTCAACGGCGATCAGTGAGAAATCCATTTAATTAAAAACGGGCTGACTGATCCATACAGGTTGCGTTGCTATCCAAGGTGTAGCCCTGGCGACTCCGTCCAACACCAACTTAAACGGATTATTCGCTAGTTCAACCAAGCCAACTTGACACTTCTAAATGGGGTATTTAAAAGATGGCTTTTGAACATTAACTATTGGGGGGTACTAAACTGGCGAATTGAAAATTAAGTTCACCTGTTGAGGTAGAATGGCCTTATTGAACTAGCGGGCTAGAGGCATTTGATGGCTGACGAAGAGCACTTGTGGGAACCATTTACAGAAGAACACGTAGAAGTGTTTCGTCTCTGGTTTGAGTTTTTAAAACTAACGGACATTTTTGAGTGGCGAGAAGATGTATTTCAAAATTTCGGAGATTTAACTGGCGGCTTTGATCAATGGTGGCCGGCTCATAGCCATCTCTTTAAGCAGATAAAATACCTCACGCTAGCTGAGATAACGACTAAAGCAGAGCTCGACGCTTGGTGGGATGATGAGGATGCTTCTAGCGGCGATCCGAGCGTAGTAATTTTTGCTGTCCCCATGTTCAAGCCCAAGGCAGAGTTAATGGATGCCTTTGAGAAAATACTCACCAAATATCATAAAGGAGTGCGCGGTCGGCCAGAGTTTATAAGCGATGGAGATGTATATTCGTTGTATGCAAAACCCGACATAGCGATGCTTAATAAAATTCTAGCTGTTTACAAGTTTTATACGGAAGATCAGAAGAAGCCTAAAAAAGATCAGATGTCGCTGTGGCAAATTGAAGAGGAAGTTTCTAAAACCACTCCCCTTATTCAGAAAACAGGAAGAATGGCAGAAGCAATTTGGAAAACAGAGCCATTCGTTAGCCCTGATGGAACGTTATGTCATATTGCAGAATCTCGCAGACGCTCACAACTGACGACTGTTAGGAAATATCTCAACTATGCTGATCAAATAATAAAGCACGTGGTTGTAGGAGAATTCCCTGTTTACGATTCTAAGGAACTCTCTACTAAAGCAAAAAACATGGGCGTCCCCGAGCGCATGGGTCTTGATTAATCAATCTTACTCACCAAGCTAATATTCATCAGGTAACAGAAAGCAAGTCGAACTTCGATCTGCCTCTGTAATCAGCCACACTTTATCGCCAGCGTTATTCAAGGGATAGCTGGATAAAATACGCCAGCCATTCTCAACCGACAACTCATTCTCACGCTTGTCATCAGAGCAAACCACGCCCCAATCGCCGCTAGTATGCTTGGTCAGCAAAGTCACCATATCAATATTGTTTAACTGCATCGCCTCAACGGCGGCAGGTGTAGCAACGATATTACCCAATTCAAATAGCATGTTATCTCCCTCAAAAATGGCCTTATAGAATGGTCATATTCCGATAGAAAAGCTTTTACTAGCTAATGAAATAATTTCAGATAAGCCGTTGCCCTATAGATGTTTAGGTTGGATGCTGTACTGGTCTTGTTAAGGAATAAACACAAATGAAATCGCTAACAACCGAGCAGCAGCAGTCTTTGGTAGAAATTATCAAGGATGAATTTGGTGATGAATTGTTACTTGAAGATTTCACGGATGTTTTATCAGGCATGTTGGAAGACATCGCTGGTTTCGAAACATGTTCACAACAAGCGTTAAACAAATTAATTAATCAATTATGGAGTCAATATCATGAATAAAACATTAATCCCAGTAACAGCGTCAGATGTGCCATCTTTTACTGATCCAGTAAAACTGATAGCTGAAGTTGTAGTGGCACCTAAAGTCATCGACCTGAATAAAGCCGTAATAAAAGAAGCCATTGCCAAGGGGCTGGCTCTAATTAAAGACGGTAAAAGCAAAGCTGATGCAGCCATGGTGATTTACAAAGCATTAATCGCTGAAGATAAAGAACTTGTAATTGCAGCCTTTGTTAAAGGTGCCACGCTTACCGAAAAAGGCGCAGTCACATATTTCTACAACTGCCGCCGCAAGGCCAAGAAAGTAGCATAAATCAAAAGAGAAAGCTTGAGGGTTGACAGGTTGTGGGTGATTTATCTAGCAGTGGTAGCTTGTGAAAAGGCTTCTTCAGCTGTAAATCCTTGAGTGAGGAGTTCAATGATGTACTCCCGCTTTTCTCGCACTGATGAGGGTAAGCGTTCCTTGTTCAGGCTATAGAACTGTGCCATCACTCTCATGGCCTCTGGTTTCTTAATCAGCTTTCTGGGGGTTATGACAGTTTGAGTGTGTTTGATATAGCCATCGAAGTCGGATGAAACAGAACTCCAGTCGAATGAAAAAACTCTCTCCCTTGCTATAACTGGGTCGAAATGCTGAGTAAAACCTACACCACACTCACCAGAGCCTTTATTAATAATGAGACAAGTGAGGTCGGGTAACTCTCGTTCAGTAGTGAAGATACGAACAACATCAAGCTTTCTCCCAGTAGAAACCGCAATAGCACGTTGCACAACGGCTTTATCTGGGAATAACTTTTTTGCCTTAGCAACCAACTCGCTATAAGTTAGGCAATGCTTATGCTTGGCAAGATCTATAAGAATGGGGTAATACACCGACGCCAGCTGAACATCGTTTAATGTAATATTCTTGTACAAGCTTTCATTTGGACCGACCATTAACATAGACCTCAGTAAGTAACTCAACTTTTGTAGCAAAAAATTCCCAACCTCGACAAAAGCAAGTAGGCGTCATTTTTTTAAAGATTTATGCATTGGAGCGTGCTTTAAAGCTGTGTAGAGCAAGTAATAATAGCATGGATGTAATATCCATAATAATTCGAGCCAGCTCGTCTTTTATTGGGGTGCCAGACCACCCCGCCCATAAATATATACATCTAGCGTCTAGATAAGCATGAATACAAGCAGATATGACGACTCAACCAGGCATACCCTTACTGACTGGTGGTGACGGGAACAGATTGTGTGAAGCCACAATAACGAGCCCACCGAGTGATTTCGGTTAAAGTTTCAATGATACTGTTGTGGATAGTTCATTGATTTGTCAGCTTGGGAATCAAGCTTCTTTTTTTATCCACTAAATGTAATTCACCATCAGTAATGATAACGCAATGAACCGATAAGAGTTGTGTGTGGCTGGTCAAAGCCATATACGGGGGACACAATATTTACTTAAAAATCAAAACCAATAATTAAGACTACTTGTGGAATTGTGACGAAGCGAAGCTGAGGAACCAATTACATCAAGTACGTACGAAGTACGAATGATTCAAACATTACTAAATGGAAATTGATTGGTAAACACCAATGCCATCGAATTGCGTCTTCAAATTCTAGTTAAATACAGGTAATACTTTGTAATATGCAATCGCTTACAGCGATTGATCAAATGCACAAATGCACTCCGCTGCGCGTCGTTTACTTGTGCATCCTCACATTTCTAACAAATACCAATCACATTGCCACAAACCCAAAACTAAACAGCAAAACCCATAGCGAAATTGTCGTTGTCTCAAACCAGTAAGTCATTGATGGTCTATATATCAAACAACTGGTGTACGTCATGAGCATAGTTAAACGAAATAACAGCAAATATTGGTATATGCAATTTCAGCTAAATGGCGAAAGCTATATTCGTTCAACCAGAACTACCAACAAGAAAACAGCGGAGCAAATGGAAGTTGAATTAAAGGCCAAGTTGCATTCACAGTTATATCTAGGTAGAAAACAGCGAATTACACTTGCTGACGCTTTCCAACAGTACAAGTTGTCCAAGAATGGCATTGCTAGTTATGGCAACTTGCTGGCACATGAAACGGTATTGTTCCGTTTATTGCCCATGAAAAAACACATGGATGAATTGACCTCACATGACCTAGAGCGTTTTAAACAAAACCGCATTGCAGAAGGTATGGGTTCCGAAATTATTAAATATGGCTTATTGCTGATTAACGGTACTTGGAAATTTGCACAAAAATTAGGGTATCAAGTCAGCGCACTTGAATTTCCAACCGTAAAGATTCCGAAAGTCACATTACGCTACCTAACTCAGCAGGAAGAAAGGCGATTACTGAGTGAATTAGCGCCTGACCGGGAAGGTTCTGGTTTAAAACCAATGGCAGAACGTAGCGCAGAGCTAAAACGTATGATGCAAGATGCATTCGATTTAGTGGTGTTATTACTGGACACTGGGGCAAGATATAGTGAAATTGCCAATATTGAATGGTCACGTATTGATCTTGCCGACAGGACAATCAACCTATGGCGCTCAAAAGTGCAAAATGAAACGGTGCTCTATATGACGGACAGGGCTTTTGAAGTGCTATCACGTAGATCAGCTACAAAAACCAGTGAGTTTGTATTCAATAATAGCGATGGTAAATCACGAGGTTACAGCACTCAATCAATTCGTAAAGCAATTTTACGGGCTGGATTACAGAATTGTAGGGTGCATACATTGCGTCATACCCTAGCAACTAGGTTAATTCAGAATGGCATGAGTGTGTATGAAGTTCGAGAAATTTTAGGCCACAGTGATATTAAAACCACAATGCGCTATGCTCACCTTGAGCAAAAACAAGTGACCAGCAAAGCGCGCGATGTCATTAACCGCCTAAATACGAATCTTACTTAAGTAAAAATATGCTTTAAATGGGTCGTTATGATTTATTATGGCATGAACGTCATACATTGATAAAACAAAAATGATCATAAAACTAAAAGGGTTCACACTAGTTGAAATGGCTGTGGTGCTTGTCATCAGCGGCCTGATGTTGGGCGCAATTTTAGGAGTAGGTAACGCTCAGATTCAACAAGCAAGAATATCCGCTACGAAAACGAAGCAAGAAGCGATAAAAATAGCTTTAATCAACTACATTACTCGAAACAATCGGCTCCCTTGTCCTGCAATAGCAACTCTAGCCCCGGGTGTAGCAGGTTATGGTTTGGAAGCTGCTACACCCGGGACTTGTACAGGGGCAACAGTTAACGGAAATGTTGTGACAGGTATTGTTCCATGGAGTAGCTTAGGGGTGACAGATGAAAATGCTACGGACGGTTATTACAATCGCTACACCTATCAAGTAGCCTTGGCTGCAACTAATACAAATCTACAAACAGTCTCGGGGCTAAAAGGAGCTATATCAATTCACACTGGCACTCCAGTAGCAATGGGTCCACCTAATGGGGGTAATCAATCGAATGATTGTACGCCAGCTGGTGGAAATTATAATCCTTGCTCAGCAGTAGCTGTAATAGTTTCACATGGTATTAATGGAGCTGGAGCATATTCTAGAGATGGTATTCAAAAAGCATTACCAGCTGGAGCTGACGAGCTAGAAAACACCAATAATGACAGCCGTTTTGTTATTAAGGACTATTCGGACAATACCGCCAATCCTTTTGATGACATTGTGCTGCCACTGACTACATCAGACTTACTTACACCCTTAACCACACATGGGTCATTAGAAGATTACAGGGCTTCTATTAATGATGATTTATCTAACATTAAGAGTGCCATCATTGCTGATGCAATAAAAAATAGAGTAGGAGCAATTAGCACATACGGTTATCCAATTCCATTGGCGTTGCCTGCTCTACCAGCCAATACACTAAATGACCCTTGGGGATTGTCATATATCTATACACGAAATATAGTTACTCCAGTGGTTAGTGGTACAGCGGGCAATTTGCCTGCATTCACACTTACATCTTTTGGCCCAGATGGGGTCGCGGGTGGGAATGATGATATAACAACAGTGATAACTGTAAATCAATTACAAGATGCATTTTCTAAAGTTGGCTGGTAAGTTAAACAAAGCAAGCTCTATTAATAGGAACAAATAATGCCATCAACCAACCTCAATAATATCGGAAAAAGACTTTATCGTTCTATTCCACTAATCCCAGTTTACTGTGGCCTATTTATTTTTATTGCCGTGTTATCACCAATGACATGGAGTGCTAGCGGAATAAACCTTTTAATGCTGGGTGAGGCGGCAGGATTAGGGATAATTTGTGCATATTGCACAACAATTTTTGTTGAAGAAAATTGTAAAAACAGGGTGAAATAACTCCGCGATTACTAAGATTTAGCCTCTTCTACAACGACTCTGGGGGCGGTAACGTAAGACAACTTTCTAGCTGCCTTTCGAGCAACCTTAGCAGCTTTTGATAAGGCAGTACCTCTAGTCTTAGTTTTAGCTGTAGCTTTATGAACCTTAGCAGTTGATAGCTTGGCGTAGGCAGCAACTTCAACAGGCTTTGTTAGAGATATTTCAACAAATTTGGCCTCTTTTAATCGTTTTTCCTCAAGGTCCGCAAGTTTTTGAGCCGCTTTTTGGAGTCGCTCTTCCCGTTTAGCAATTTTCTCATCAGCTTTTTGCTGCTTCAGTTCCATTGCTGCCAGTTGTTTTACAGTAGCCATAATCTTTATCAGCAATTCATAATATTCAAACTACATAATAGCCACAAGCCTGTAACCAGTAAACAAATTAAAGCGAGGAGGAGCTGGAAGCAGCTTGTTTAGATTGATTAAGCTGTTGCTGCGCTTTCTGTATTTTTAAACGAGCCTGAGCAGCTTTGGCTTGTTCGGCTTGTCGCTTGGCATTAAGTTTCAGACGTTGTACGTTACATTGCTGGGCTTCAAAATCGACTAATTCAAATAGCTTCATGGTGGATACCTTTAGTTGGTGACAAAGGTATTTATGAATGGGAAAGACACCTATAGATTGTTTTACAAGTCTTATCACTTATAAATTAATTCTATTATTTATGAGAAGAATAATTTCCTCAAAGTCAGCTTGAAATTTTTGACAAACACTAATAGTGAATAGCTGTAAGCATTGCTGACGTTCTAGACCAAGCCTTTTAGATATTTCAAAGAACTCACTATGTTTTCCAGCTTTTAGTCCAGAGTCCAGTATGTCTGCTAGATCACCTTGTTCAGTGTTAGTGATTTTAGATAACTCTTCAATACACTCTTTACCTTTTTGCACTATCCAAGATTCGGGCCAATTATCACTTGGTAAATAAGTGATGCGAGATTGAATCCATGAATCAAAATCTGCGCCTACTTTTTCAGCCATATTTCGTGCGTGCGTGAGATTATCTTGATGTTTCTCTTTTTGGTCTCCATCAAAAATGGCTATAGTAGGCTTATCCTCACCCCTCACATATAGAGCAGCTAATTGTCTAGCAAGAGCAGAGGCTGAGCCAATGATTTTTACAGAAACTCGTGAACGAACTGAGCTAGGCAAGCTGGCCATTAGGATGGATTTAGCAACATCATCCTCAACAAAAATGTTCAACTCACTCCCCGTAACAGCAGACATCTTAGAAAAGGCGAATTCTGATGAAATTGATTTAGTAATTTTTGTATTTCCATTGACGTTCTCAACAAAAAAGCGAGCATCGAATGGAAGGCAATCAAATATTTCCTTGGAGTGGGTGGTACAGATGACTTGAGTATGGGTTTCTAGACAAACATCTTTTAAGCGGTCAATTAACTTCTTTTGAGCCTCAGCATGAAGACCAAGCTCAATTTCATCTATAACTAACAGAGAACCTTCTCCGCAAGCATAAATTGTTGAAAAAATTTCAAATAATGCATTCTCCCCAGCCCCCATATTAAAGCCTGAGTAAATCATTTTACCAACTTGTACCATTGGCAGGCTGTATTTTGAATGCTCTAAGTACCGAAATTTGTCGTAGGTTTTACCAAGAATGTAGCCCACATCATCTTTAACTTTATCTTCCCATCCCTTGGGCGCTGTATTTTTGAACGTTCTTAGATAAGATCGTGATTGACTCCGTTCACTATGTGGAACGATTCTCTCAATCCCAAGAAATACAACAGTTCTTCTTACTCGATTTGCATAATCGTTCCATTTACCTCCTTTACTTTTCCATCGGCGTTGAAATCTAATACCGATTTTCTCAGGGAATTTCTCAGTAATTTTCCAGGAGTTATAGGCGACGAAATATCTGATGTCAAGTCCTTCAGGGGGAATTTCTTCATTATGTTGCACAAAGAAATCAGAATACGTGTAATAGGGGGCCTTTCTTTTGGGTGATTTGAAGCCAGATTTGTGGTTATGGTATGCGCAGCAGGCTAATGCCAAGATTGTGGATTTACCAGCACCATTTTTCCCTGCTATAGCGGCGATAGGGTAATCAAACTTAATATCAAGGGAGTTTATACCTCTGAAAGTACCATCGTGTAAGACAATTTTTCTTAAATGAGCATGACCAAAATCGTTAGCGAATTTTAGCCTTAGCTTATTATCTTTTTTGCTATCAATATATTTCATTATTATTCTTTATAAAATATTCAGCATCAAATTTTAGAGACCTTCTTGCAAAAAGGGGTTAATCACATTCATTAAAAATAACAAAGAGGCCTAAGCCCCTTTGCCTTGTTTTAAACTACTACTTTTTATTTCTTGTTTGAGTCAAAGCTGACGCCGCCACTGATTTCTCAGCAGCAGTAGACTTTGGATCTCGCAAAATTTTTGATGCTTTACTTGCTACTGAAGCGCTAGTACGTTCATTGCTTTCTTTCTTTGTTGCCATGTTAATTCTCCTAATTTCAAAGTTTTAAACACGACTACATTATTTGTTGCCACTATGCACGGATGCATTTATCATGTGCGAACTATGTTACTAAATGTAGCATCGTGTAGTTTGTTGTAATAACTACCACGGCTCATAATTAGACTCTCTTTGCAGGATCAGGCTAATTATGGGCCTTTCTTTTTTGATTCTGACAGGGTAGTAACCTGCGTCGCTGCCAGAATCTATCTATCTTCTAATTTTAAATCTCCTTTAAACAGCCGATAACCACAATATGTTGTATGTTTTACTTAATTTAATCATTTTGTAGTGGTTGGTCAAGTTGTTTATTTAGGTTTATATACAATAAATTACTGCAAATATGTGTGTTCAATATGAGTATGAAAAAAGGACCGTTTTTTGTTTTTTGAGTAACTGGGATTGGTTCTATACAAACATATAATTGTTGCCAATTAATAGCAGACCAGAAGACAGTATCGTTATAACTTCAAGACTGCTTGCCAGCGTTATGTGGGTCAATAAACTGAAAATGCTGGAACCCAACTCAAGGACTTTTAACAAGGTCCTTTCTTTTTCCGGCACTAAGACCACCAACATAAGCTGTATGGGTTTATGACGTACCTATAAAATGTCACGTAAACCAAGCGGTTAGAAGGCTTGATTTATAACTGGGGCGACTTCTATGGCAGTTAGAGAATTATTACAGCGTTGTTTTATTAAAGTTATTATATAGTTCGGTCAAATTGTTTGCATACTCAATAGCTATTCATTACTATACATAACACAATATAGAAAATTAAGAAAAAATGTTGCAATCAACTCCTACAAAAGTATCAGGTGAACGCATGGCAATATTTAGCAAAAAATAACGTTCATTATGGATCTTATATCATTCTCGGCAGCACTTGAATCATCACGCCAATACTCGAAAAGACACCTGCTACTAGGCAATGGATTCAGTATAGCTTGCAGGCCAGACATCTTTGTTTATGGCAAACTCTTTGAGCAAGCAGATTTCTCAAAATTATCTCCATCAGCGAAAAAAACATTTGAAGCTCTAGATACACAAGATTTCGAGAAGGTCATTAAAGCGTTAAGAGACGCTAAGGCTGTTTTAGAAGCTTACGAGGATGTCCCGCCAAAACTTTTGAAGACACTGCAAGAAGATGCCGATGGTCTTAGAGAACTTCTAGTCCAAACAATAGCCTCAAGCCACCCCGAGAGACCTGGGGAAATTAAAGATCATGAATATGCCGCATGTCGACAATTCATCGATAACTTCGACAGCGTGTATACGTTGAACTATGACCTTTTACTCTACTGGGCGCAAATGCACACGGAATATGGCTCTCATCCAGTTTCCGACGATGGTTTTAGGAAATCCGAGGATGATTACGATGCAGCATATGTAACTTGGGAACCAAGCAACAGCCACAGGCAGAACACTTGGTTTCTGCACGGAGCGTTACATCTCTTCGATGCAGGAATTGAAATTCAGAAATACACATGGATCAATACAGGCGTGAGGCTCATTGAACAGATTCGAGACGCACTGAAGCGTGACTATTTCCCAATATTTGTATCTGAAGGTACGAGTAATGAAAAGCTTATACGTATTCGCCACAACGACTACTTGGCTAAGGCATATCGAAGTTTCAGCGAAATCGGTGGGGCATTATTCATTTATGGACATTCACTGGCAACGAATGATGAACATTATTTAAAACGAATTGAAAGAGGAAAACTGAATCAGCTCTATGTAGGCATCTATGGTAACCCAAACTCACCAGCCAACACAGCAATCATAGCGCGTGCGCAGAGGATGAATGTACAGCGTCGAAAAACTGTTTTGAAGGTACAGTTTTTCGACGCAAGTTCAGCAAATGTTTGGGGCAAATAAAATCGAACGTGACGCTTAACTGCGTCACTTAATTCAAATGAGCAACTATACTAGACGATGTCATATGTCACAGAAAATAAACCTACCTAGTTCAGATGACAACTTCAAGGAAGAATTCCTTCACCTTACAATCGAGAGGAACCGGCCAGAAGCGGCCTGCCCCACAATTTTACTTTGGGCATCAGGGCAGAGATAGTCATGGAAGCTATACTTCTACAAACCAGTCTTGCTTTGTTTGCGGCAGCTCTTACGGGATGGTTTGCTGTACAGCAGTACTACCAACAACGAGAGTATGAATTGATACTTTCTCGCTACCTCGAGGGCGGGTTAGATCTTCTGGCAGCTGAGCTAGAAAGAGTAAGCGCGGTTTTTCATCACAACTGGGCGCGTTGTCTTAGCATCTTGGCATCGTACCGTGACTTGGAAGCAGATTTCGATTTGTCCGAGTTCAATAAGGGCTTTCTTGAGCTTCAGTCGAGCAACCTCAACATCATTGCTCACTACAGGCTCTTTACCCTAGTCGGGACGCATGAATATTGGTCTATATACCAATCTGCGATGGCATTTTTTACAAATGCAAACGCTGTTCTGGTGAAGCAGATTCCTGACGCAATTCGAATCAAACTAACTACAGCTCGAATCGAGCACTCTCACGCAGATGTTGTTGAAGAGGGATTTCAGGAGGCGAAAGAGCAAGAGGAAAAGAGCCATAGGTATGTGCAGCTTGTTGCGGAACTGCAAGCTCTTTCCGCTGCGCTTGAATCTGAACGATTTCGCTTTAAAGAATTGGAGAAATTTCGAAACAAGGCGGAAGTCAAGGAGTCCGTGGCTCGATTGAGGGAGTTGTTCTCTGAAGATCTATCTAATATGCAATTTGATGCCAAAACCGGCGATCAAGAGGGACGCTCCGCCGAAGCAACAGGCTCCGCGCCCCTTACCTTTACGTTAGGGGCGCTCGATGTCTGATCCGTATTTCACCGATTTGCTTAGTGATCCGCTAAGTGAAATTACGCGGAAAGAGAGACGTAATCTGCTTTTCGCCACCATCGCTGGCATAGCCATTGCCGCTATGAATATGGTTCCAACCAAACTCAGCGCTCTTGGAATAGATTTTTCACCACCCGCGCAATACTCGTTTCTTCTGTTGGTGGCTGTCGTTGTCGTGTACTTCCTTCTTGCCTTCGTTACATACGGCCTTGCTGACTTCTTTATCTGGCGGAAGCAATACCAAGATCACTTGGTGCGGCGGGAACAGGAGGCCCGAGATTGGACCTACGAAGACCAATTGGCTTACGAGGAGTCTATCGATGGTATTCCGAGAGCTGACTGGCTATACAATTGGCACAACCCAGTAGCCTTCACTAGGCTTTTATTCGAGTTTCTTGTTCCTTTGATATCCGGGGTGGTTTCGATATGTATGCTTCTTATCAAACTGCCACGCCTCTAACCCGGCAATGCACCGGGCCTGCGCGAAAGGCTACGCAGGCCGGTAATTTTTAACATTAGAGATCATGAAAATTATTGCTACCTCACCTAGTCCGCACAGCAATTTTGGCTTGCTAAGAACACAGACGCTTGTGTTGATTGTTGCGATATTGGCTTGTGGGTACTCATGGTCAGGCGAGCCAGACAAGTCAAAGAGCTACACCGAGAAACAACATACCAACGGCCCACAGCGAGGCACCGAAAAATCGCCAATTTTCATCAAAGGCGAAATAACGACTCAAAAGAGCAAAGAAGAATCCGATAGGGATGCTGAGGTGCACAAAGTAAATGCAAAGGTGGAGACACTCAAGGCAGGGTCTGATGCTGGAATTCTCAAATACACTCTTTATTTGGCGATTTTTACTTTTCTCCTATTCATTACTGCAGCAGTTCAAGTCATTATGTTCTGGCAGCAATTGGGGCTGATGCGTAAAACTGTGAAGGATGGCACTATCGCCGCCAATGCGGCCAAAGCGTCGGCTGATGCCACCGTCACCGCCCTCAAAGACATTGAAAGGCCGTGGTTGTTTGTTGAAGCAGTTCGTGTCGTAAGACGTGAAGGAGCCCCAATTCAGCCAAGCATAGCCAATAACTGGTATGTAAGCCTTAAGTGGAAAAACGTCGGGCGCACTCCTGCGATTATCAAGAATTGCTTTTTCAAAATAGAAGATAGGGACGTTGTTCCTGATGTGCCAAATCACGCAGGATATAGCTCTCTAACTTGCCCAAGCACCATTTCCGCAGGTGATAGCTTTGAGACAAATAAAGTAGGGCCTGACGACAACATAAGAATGAAAAAAGGAAAAGATGGAAATGAAGACGTCGCCGTTCGCTTTATAGTCCATGGTGAACTCATCTACAAAGACCTCAGCGGTAAAGAGCATCGCACCGGCTACGCAGTCGAAGTATCGGCCAATCTACCTACCTTCTCCACCTATGAGAACGAAGCTTATGAATATTACGATTAGTGCGTGTATTTACCATCTTGCTATATTGGCCTGTTGCTTGAAAATAATCTCTAACTCGACATTCATCAACCCGGACTGGCGCGACGAACCTGCGCCAGCCGGTTAATTCTACGTTAGGCGCCAAGGAAGATATATGCACGCTTTTAGTGAGCTAGTTCAGCACAGCACAGCGTTTAGCCTCAATGCACTTGAAGCCGCTCAGCAAAGTGCTATTGAAGGGCTTCAAACTAGCGCTGCCACTCCGCTTGTAAAAGCTCTTCAGATGGTACAGCTGCAAAAGGCAATCTCCGCAGTCGGCATGTTTTCAATGTTCGATGCAATCCTTCAGGAACAGTTACAGTGCGCTAATGGCTTTCGGGAAGCTGCAGACTTGTTGGACGTTAAGGGCAAGGCCACACTTAAGGAGCAGTTTTCTGTTCTACAGCTAGCCGTCAATGTTTTAAAGCACGGTAAAGGCCAAAGCTATGAAGCTCTTGTTCTAAAAGCAGCCTCACTGCCGTTCAGAGTAAAGCTACCGGATGAAGTGTTCTTCAATGAAGGTGATGTAGCTGAAATTTCGACCCTAGTCGAAGTTGATGACGCATTCGTATTGCTTTGCGCGGAGGTCATTTATGAGGTTTCGGTTTCCATTAACTCTGCATGCCAACATGGCACTTAGAAGATCCCCCACTATAGCCGTTATCCAGCAAATAAAAATTGAATGCGAACAACAGCAGCAGAATTCGTTGCCAAGTGCCCAAGATGGAAGGATAGTATCAATAATGGAAAAAGCTTTAGCCTTTAAATCAACTAATCTTTTAGGGAATAAGTCTTAGGTTCAGGGAATAGGAAGGACAAATCGCGCTTGTTAATCTTAAATAAAGGCCCTTTTTCTGAAACGGTTGGCTTATTTCCACCCTTTCGCTTGATAAGGTGATCCATCGTAATCATGCCTGACTGAATCATTGGTAAAAGCTGACTTACAAGTGGGCGTTTGGTGTGTGTTACAGAAATTAAATCAAAATATTCCACGCCATCAATAGTGGTGCTTTTAGCTTGAATCCAGAAAGTTTCAGCATGCTTCTCAACCAATCGATCACGCAAAACTTTCCCGGGCCAAATAGCCACACTTTTACCATCCCGATCCTTCTCAATAAGATAGTCAGAGGGTTCATCATAAAAAAACTGCAACCCTTGGGGGTTCATTCTTTGAGTAGAAATTGTGCAGTACAGCTTGAAATCATCACCGCGCGGGTAGCCGTATTTATCTAGAATGTCAGCACTACTTTTGCAAGGGCTAATATCCCATTCAGCAACTTGAGCAAATAAATTGCTCCGATTCTTGTGGCTACGACCCCCTTTCAGCTCAATACCCTTATAGTCGGGTTGCTTACTACTATTTGCAGCAATATTTAATGCAAGTTCAATTGCCATTCCAACAGCAGTGTCACCAACAACAGCAACTTTAATTGGAGCCTTGGCAATCTCGCGAAGCTTTTGAAGTAGCTCATCAGCAATGCTGTTTTTGCTTCCTGTGTATTGTGTAATGAAAGCGGCAGCAGCACTTTCAGCAGCAAGGCTTTCAAGTTCTATGTGGCTAAAATTTAATAAATATAATTCATCATTGAATACAACAATAGCAATCTGATCAAACGGTTGAGCAAAACCATTTAGGTTTCTAAACCACATCCGAGGGTCGCCTTTTTTGGATTTTGGGCGATAAAGGCTAACTCTGGATGGTTCAACAGAGTTAACTGTTACAAAATAGGCGGTTTTGATTTCTTTAAAATCATCGCCTTGACCTTGTTTATCATAAAAATGAAAATTTTCTGATTCAAAGTGACTTCTGACAGGGCGTGTAGCATCAAGAATTGATTTTTTGAGGCCAGTAATCGTTGGCTCAAACATAGAGTACTCAATACCTACAGCAGCAAGGTAAGCCTTATTTCTAGTAACTCTAGTCTTCATTTCAAGCTGTAAATCAGTAGGCGTTGGCATGTGTAAATTTAACATACATAGCTGTAAATTACAGCCATGCTTAGGGTTAGTTGACCTAACTAGCCTAAAAGTCCTGGACTTTTGCGTCTATGTGATTTAAAATTACATATACTTAATTTCTAACTTTAAAGAGCATTAGTGAATTACATAGAACTGTTCGCTGGCTGCGGTGGATTGTCACTCGGCCTCAAGTCAGCGGGTTTCGATCTCGTTATGGCAAATGAGCTGTCCCCAATGGCAGCAGAATCATATGCATTCAATTTTTTCAATGAAGATCTACAAAGCCAAGCAGAGTCTAAATCACCCAAACTCAAAAAAACTTTGTGGTTAAGCAGCCAATTCGAGTTGTCAGAACTTAAGCAGCGTTTACGTGAAAATCCAAAAGCATATCCAGAATTGGGAAAAGGCAAGACTGACATAGCAGCCAACGGTTCAAACCTTAAAGGTAGCCTTGTCGTGGGTAGTATTGTTGATCTTAATTTCTGGTTGCAACAGAACCCAAATGTAACAGCAGAACTTAAGGACGGATTTGGACAGGGTGGTGTTGACTTGGTTTCAGGGGGGCCTCCATGCCAAAGCTTCAGTATGGCTGGACTTAGAAAGCAAGACTGTGAAAAGAACTCACTACCTTGGGAGTTTGTTAAGTTTGCTCAAACCGTTCAACCCAAACTTGTCGTACTTGAAAATGTTACAGGAATTCTCAGGCCGTTCAGAGACGAGCAAGGGAATAGCTACTATGCATGGTTTGAATTGGCAAAAGCGTTTTCTGGAATTGGATACGTCCCCCTTTGCTTACACGTCAATGCGAAGCTAGCAGGTGTACCGCAAAATAGACCAAGATTTATACTTATAGGTGTTAGGAAAGACTTTTTTGACACACTATTACCAACTTTTAACGTAGCCGAACGTGAATTGTTCGCCCAGCCTCTAGAGTTCTTTAGTCGTACAAAACACGGTAAAGACGTAGAACTTGAAGCTCTATGCTATCGTGATGTGTCTAAACCATCTGACCTCAGTCTGTTTAGGAACTCATTCCTAAAATCACTCGTCGTTTGCCAAGACAAGCTAGTGACGGTCAGCGAAGCAATTGACGACCTTAGGGAGCAAGGCGATCCAAATGCTAAATTTCCAGCGAAGCTTTTAAGTACATTCAAAAAAGTTTTGCCAAAACGTGAAATGCGAAACCATGAACATCGCAGCAATGGAGTTTTAGTTCGCCGTCGTTTTCGTCTTTATCAAGTGCTACAGCAAGTCGATAGTGCTACACAAAAAAGCGTATTGAGGGTGCTTAAAGGAGAGTCTAACGAAATCACCGACTTTGACTGGGCTAAACTAGCTGAATTTGATTACTTAACCGAGTCTGGGAAATTTACTATCTTTAAAAAGAAGAAAGACTTTGTAGCTTTCTTAAAACAGCACCCAACAAAGAAACAAACGCAAAAAGCACTTTTGCCAAACCAACCAGCACCAGCAGCTCTTTCTATACCAGATGATGCTTGCCACTACCATCATGATGAGTTACGAACGTTAACTGTGAGAGAAATGGCCCGAATACAATCTTTTCCTGATAATTTTGAATTTAGATCAAAAGTTACAACAGGCGGCAAGATGCGGTCTTTTGAAGTTCCTCAATACACTCAAGTAGGTAACGCTGTACCACCCTTATTAGGGCGTGGATTAGCTCTGGCTATAGCCGAACTGCTAGAACGTAAGCGATAACTCGCTATTCTCATACTGTTTTAGGTTTAAGACGATAGGCCCTGAAGAATCAGATGGGTGTCTGATGAATGCAGCCAATCTTCGATTCGCCGAATAAGATCATCAAAATTTCTTTTGGTTTTACCCGTCATGCTACATTCCCAAATAACACCGACGCGCCATCCCATTGAAATCAGCTTTTCTGCATCCACAGCATCACGCTCTTTGTTTCTAGATATTTTATCTTGCCAAAAATCGATATTTGATTTGGGAGCCTTAAAAATATGGCAGTCATGACCATGCCAGAAACATCCATTTATAAAAATAACCGCAGAATACATAGGAAAAACAATATCAGGCTTGCCGGGGAGATTTTCAACGTGCAGTCTGTATCGGTATCCCCGTGCGTGTAACCCCTTGCGAATGAGCATTTCAGGCTTGGTATTCTTACCTCTAATACTTGCCATAATTCTACTTCTGGTCTGAATGTCGACTATATCAACCATTCGTTATCCTAGCTAGTGAGAATAGATCTTTATGATTAGATAAAGGGGGATGATTCAACTTTCTTTAATTAGGTTTGTTAGCCAAAAATTAAAGTGTAACAACGCCGAATATATACCCCATTCGTTGACTTACACCCATAGGTTTCTAACACACGTTGATTCTCCACTGTAGCCACTATCCAGCAAATAAGTAAACAGGACAACAATTACCTGAAGCCGTTGCCCTGTGGTCAAGTTAGATGGATACTTACCATAGTGGAAAAGGCTTTAGCCTTAAATAGCTACGATAAAGCAAAGAACAATCTTTAAACAAAACATCTCACACTGCTCGCACTGTATCGTAACTGATTGTTATACATGGGTTTAATTATTAAAAAGACATTTATTAGCCCACACTAACATCTAGCACTAATTAACTGAAAATGACTTGATGTAATACTGCCGTGTATATAATACAGGTCTAATAAGCGTAATATCATACGTGTCAAAGAAAATACTTTTATAAGAAAATAACAATAAATGATAATTAAATCCGCCGACGACAAAGAGCATCAAATAGCAATACTTAAAGCATTACAACTCAGGCCAGATGCTAGTGCAGACATAAAAAAACGTATTGAGCAGGAAATCAAAAACATCAACGCGGGTGCAAAGGGCGAGCGAGAAGCTGCCTATGAGATGGAGTTTCATTATGGAGCATCCAAAAATTGGATGTTGATTCATGACCTTCGAATAGAGTGTGGAGGTCGTGTAGCACAAATAGACCATCTAGCAATCAGTCGTTTACTTGAAATATGGGTGTGTGAGAGTAAACATTTTTCTGAAGGCTTAGCTATCAATGAACATGGCGAATGCGCAGCTTTTTACAATAATAAACCCTATGGCGTGGCATCGCCATTTGAACAGAATCGTAAACATATTGCGGTGTTGGAATCTGTTTTTAAATCAGGCATGGTTAAATTGCCAACACGATTAGGTTTTAACATAAATCCATCTATCAGTAGCTTGATTCTGGTTTCTAAAAGAGCCAGGATAAGCAGACCAAAAGTCAAAATTGACGGCATTGATACTATTATCAAAAATGATCAATTCAAAAACAAAATTGACCAATCCATTGATGCTGAAATAAATCCACTGAGTTTAGCTAAGGTGATCAGCAGTGAAACCTTGGAAGAGTTTGCTCGCCAGTTGGCAGCAGTTCATCGCCCGATAGAATTCAATTGGCATGCTAAGTTTGGATTGCCCAAAGAATCTCCAGTGGCTCAGCCTGTTAAGCAAGCGGAAGTTCAAGTTGAAAAGGCAAAGCCTAAACATGTAGCATCAGAACCTACAATAGAAGCAACGACTGACAAGCCCAAGCAGAAATTAATTTGTCACTCATGTAATGAGCCTGTTGCCTATGCTGTTGCGAAGTTCTGCTGGTTTAACAAGCCAAAATTTGGTGGCAACGTTTTCTGTATGGAATGTCAGAAAAAAGTCTAAGAACTATCTGATACAAGTTTACAGAATTACTTAGCCGTTGCCCTGTGGTCAATATGGATGGATACTATCCATAGTGGAAAAGGCTTTAACTTTAAATAGCTGCGGTATAGCAAAGAACAATAAGGAAAAGTTTATGAGTGAAAAACATGATGGCGAAATTGAATCCTTTGCAGCGCTTCACGAAAAAAGCAAAAATGAAGGCAGAGAAAACGTTTCTACAACTGTGTTCATGTGCAAAACAGATTGGGACTATGAAATAGGTAATGGCACAGTCGAAGTTTACGACACAATTGAACAACTAAAAAAAGAGCGTACTTGTGTGGCAGAGTGCGGGATCGTTGAAGTTGAAGTTACGTTGAAACGTGTGGTAGCACAACGATCAGATGGTTTTTAACAAAACATCTCACACTACACGCACTGTGTCGTAACCGATTGTTTTACAATAATTTTTTATTCAAAAAGTAGCAATCATCCTACACTGACATCTAGCACTACACAGCCGCATTAAAATTAACAACCTTCTTCGTCACATACCGACCTTGTTTGCTTCAAAAAACTGTACCAAATTCATATGGCGGACACCCAGTACATTACACACAGGGCCTAGGCCATAATCAGTTAGTGATTTAGCTTCAGCGGATACAACTGTGCAGCCACCATTTCTCGCTAAGGCAATTATCCAAGGATCGGCACCCTTCATAAACCGATCTCTGGCTTTATTTACATTAAATTGTTTGCCTTGCTCAATTTCGACAACAATCGAAGCATATTCTTTCTCAATAGCATCACTAATACGAAACATGTGATCTGCCCGCAATAAAAAATTGGTTCGCCAATCATCAGCCTTTTTTTCTAACTCGATTTTTACAAAGTCGATAGAAATTATGCTCCCATCGTCAATGCCCTGATAGATATGATTCCAAATTGGAGCAAACACTGGAATGTGTTCTGGATAGTGTCGCTCTCCAAGACCAATTAAAGCTGATGTGTCGATACAGAAAGTCATTGGCGAAGACCTGAAGCTAATTTATCGATTTTTTTAACTCTTAGGTTTAGTATCGCGGAGGTATCAAAAACATCTAGTATTCCAGCAGAGTAAGCACCTAGTACAGTATTAAACATTGGTCGACCCATATCTAGGCGCATCAAGTTCTCTCTAGGTATTCTGACACCCTCACCCTTGTTAGCAGGTTTAACTTGATTAGCGGCACGCCTAAGTTCTAATAAATGAATAAAATCATTTAGACTAATTAAATTCAATCGTTTAAGACATACAGCAGCTGTCGTATAAGTCACTTTATATGTCCTAGCCAAATGCTCCATTTTCTCGACAGCTCCCAAATTCCTATAATCGACTGAAATTATTTTTTCAGATGGGACCAATATCTCAGCAGCTAAACGATTACAGAGAACCTCTAGGCTAGACTCAGCCGAGTTTGCTAAATCAATAGTTTGTGCGCCAGCATCATTGATAGCTGACTGACCCATAAGTAAGTGAGCGTACTCATGAAGTAACGTAAATAACTTACGCTCATTGAAGTCGCCACCTCTTTTAATTAGGATAACTGGACATTTTTCGTAAAAGATAGCAGCACCAATAACCCCAGAAGCATCAGGTATATATTGTGACTCGTATACCAGCACGCCATCGCTCTCAATTTTCTCTTTCCAGAAAGAGTAAACTTGATCAAAGTTTAGTGAATTGATCTGAGCATCTAGGATATTGAGTCTATTTCTTATAAATGTACCAATATTTGGATGATCTGTTCGCTGTAGAACTTGAAAGACATTGATTTCAATATCCATATTTTCAGCTAAGTCGATGAAAATGGTTCTTCGGTCTCGACACTTTTTAATTTCAAGACCGAGTCGATAATGATTTACACCGACCAATCCCGGTTCAACACGAAAATCAGGTATTGGTTTAAAAGATTTATTATGAGGTGGTTCTGAAAGGTAGAAGTAGCCGAATGGAAAATCATACATCTCAGCAGCGGTACGTAGTTGATTTAATGTCAGCGAACGATCACCCGACTCAGCAGCCTTAAGGTTTTCTAAAGATACACCAATAGCCTCAGAGGCCTGCTCAAGCGTATAGCCGACCTCTTCACGAGCCCAAACTAGCATTGCAGGATTGTTACTGGTTCTGATCGTGGACATCTGGCATTATTGATCGTTTAATATTGTTTATAAAATATATTTACAACTAAGTATAACGTAACAAGTGTGAAGTATATGCAAAAAGCGTGAGACATTCGGTGTAACACTCCCGTATAAGTACCATAACAAGCTACCTACACCGACACATTTTCCATCTCAGCATCGACACGTTTGAAAACCTTGAAAGCAAGGCTCTCAAACAGCGTGGCAACATCCCAATCAGCAGGTGGCGGTGTTTTTTGATCAAGTATTTTGCCTGACTCTAATACTGTGCGGTGCTCACCATTTTTTAACTCTAACATTAGCAGCCTGTTTTTCTTATTAGGTTTGCTATCTAGCTTAGTCATCATTTCAGCAATGGTCTCATCATCAAACTCATCGGATGAAATCAAATCTAACCGATAGTTTTCAATTTCCTCTGGCGTGTACCACCTGCCGCCCGGATAAGTAACAATCTTGGTAATAACACGCTTTATAGCCTCAGATAAGCGAATTCTCAGTAAATGTAGCTCGTTTCCTTCCAAGCTCTCCAACTTTTGCATCAGGTCGACAATGAGGTTTTGTTGAACAGCAGCATTAACACGTGAGTTTGTCAGTCTCAGTATACTTTCTTCAGCTTGTTTCTTATCCACATCCAAATTTACGAGTTTCAAGGTATTTGACTCTAAGCGATCAAGAATCAACTTTGGCGGTTCACTTGTAGAGGTTTGTTCTAAAGCATTTAGCAATGACTGATTGCGACTGTTCACATCTAAAATTTCTTGCTTAATAGTTTCAAGCCGCAACATGGCATTATTGATTTCAGTCTCAGCACTCAGATTTACTCTGAGTACCTGAGCTAAATCGACTTCCTTACAGAATTGCAATACTAAGTGTTCAAAGTCGCTGTATATCCATTGAATCCACTGGCACCCTAAGCCCCTTCGGGCATTACTACAGGATATGTATTTGATTTCCTTTTTAACACCCAAGCGGGTGTTGTAGTAGCTACCGATGCCCATAGACCCGCCACAGTAGCTGCAGCTTAACAATCCAGAAAATAAATTAGTCAGCTGATTGCCTTTACTAACACCGCCACGTAATCGTCGTGATGTTCGTGCAGAGGCGGCTATTTGCCATTGCTCTCTCGACATTATGGCAGGGTAGTAGTCAGGAATTACTTGAACTGGTGTCAATTCACCTTCACGGCGCAAGTTAGGTTGAAACTCCCCATAGACAGCAGGATTTGATAGAACTTTTTGAATATAAGATTTCTGCCAACCGTTAGTCTTGTCAGAGAATTGCGGCACGCCTTCTTCATTAAAAGTCCTAACAATAGTGGCAGTACCTATACCACCCAGAGACATCTGAAAAATACGTTTTACCACCTCGACACGCTCAGGGATGAACTCGAAGCCTTTATCACCCTTTGTTGGTCTCAGCCAATATGGGCAGCAAGAAGTCAGCCGCTTATTGGTCATGTTTAATCGCTTGGCATCCCACGCAGAACGAAGACGTTTGCTTTTGGTTGCAGATTCCTCGTTGGCTCGAATCATGTAAACGATAGATAGCATTAAGCCAGATGGATTACTGCCTATACTTTCTCGGCTGTGAACTTGATTGTCGATAAGGGTAACGATTGTAATACCAGCGTTTACCAGCCCTAGAAATATGGGTAATGCATCTAGCGGCTGGGTACGTGATAAGCGATCTAAACTTTCCACAAGCAGAAATGAACCGCTAGGAATTTTGCCTTCTTCAACGTGCCGTAAGAACCCGCCCAACGCACCCTTGGTAATATTGGATTTGTCGTAAGCTGAAACACCTAAGTCCTCGTAACTGAGCGAAGTGTCTAGCTCCAGTTCAGGATGTTGCAGCAAATATTGATCACGTAGATCTGTTTGACGCTTTAACGAATCGCCTTTCAGCTGTTTTGTGCTAGAGAAGCGAATGTAGGAGTAAGCTTTAGGCATTACAATAATTCTTTAAATAACGTATCGTTATAGCATTGTAGTAGCGATTACGTTTTAATAGCTAAAAGATATTGAAAGCGCGTCCTCCGTGATCAATGAAAGTTACGTTTTAATGAATATTATATGATGACGCTATGCCCACCAGCCGCAGCAATTTCTAGTGCCCGTTTAGGCATACTTTGCGCTTTTACATCGCTAAAATCAGGATAAGTAATTTCTTCTACATAATCAACTGGCTCTAATTGCGTTAATGCCGTGTGTCCGCTTAAATGCGCACAAACTTCAAGTAAGGATTTTGCTGGGTAGATTATTGCCCCGCGGACGAGTGCTGCTTCAGCGGCACTCGTCTGGGGCAAGATAAATGCACGTTTTTGTGGCGCATGCTCATTTGTGGGATTGGTATCCCGCATCATGCTGGAAGTCATGGCTAGCGCGTCACGGATGGGTCGCAAATCACCAGTAAGTGCTAACTCACCGGCAAATTCATAGCGAGACAAAGGTTCGGTAGGTATCTGCCCAGACGCCGCTAGAATGCCGAGCGCAATCGGCAAATCATAACGCCCACTTTCTTTAGGCAAATCGGCCGGGGCAAGATTAACCGTTATCGACGATGTAGTATCAATTCAAGATAAAAATCCCTTGACTACATTTAATGCGCCGCGCGGGAAATTCAAACTGTGCCGTCTGCAAAGCCGCACGCACGCGGTCCTTACTCTCTTTCACCTCTGCTTCAGGTAGGCCTACAATCGTGAAGCTAGGCAAGCCGTTGGCCAGATGCACCTCAACAACTACTTCTGGCGCATCCATGCCACTTAGAGCGCGGCTATATAAAACAGCCAAGCTCATATTGGCTATTTACCCTGTTCTGCTATTTGGTTCGCCTGCATTAGCTCTTCAAGAGCAACAAGCTTAGCTTCCAGTTGCTCCAGCTTTTGCCTAGTGTTTCTAAGCACTTCAGTCTGTACATCAAACTCTTCACGCGAAACAAGCTCCATTTTGGTGAACACGCTCTTTAATAGTGCATTCATGTTTTTTTCAACATCGCCTAATGGTGAGCCACTAACTACCTCTTTGATTTTATTGGATATTTCATTTAATTTTTCAGCGTTTAACATACTATTTCCTTAAATTTAGTTTGTAGTTTATCAGGTTTCATTACACAATTACAAAAGCCGCACCGATTAATTTTTAGTTATGTTATTGATTGTAAAAGACATTTATGTTGGCATGCAGCTTGCTTATGCTCCAACGAGTACTTTTTTTATTCATTTATTTTTCAGGAGTTAACCGTTATGCGTAAATCACTATTATCAATCGCAGTTTTAAGTGCACTCTCTTTACCAGTATTGTCACATGCTGAAGACGCAGCAGCACCAGCTATTGCAGCCGAACCAGCTGCCGCACCTACTCCGACTTGGA